>ENA-OSIY01002189-OSIY01002189.1-marine-metagenome-genome-assembly--contig:-NODE-2189-length-10230-cov-4.761056_pt1 | contig 10230 bp, 20 predicted proteins | sample MGYA00237884_ERZ534233 | MGnify/ENA primary metagenome ERZ534233 (study PRJEB26412, sample SAMN06343840) | marine metagenome | isolation source: estuarine water | place: USA: Columbia River Estuary... | reverse complement strand
ACTGGAAGAAGAAATGCACACCTACTTGCAATTGCTCCTAATGCAAATAGTTCTATGATTGTGAGTTGTTCACCATCAATCGAACCACATAAAGCAAATGCATACACACATAGAACACGAGCTGGTTCTCATCTCATCAAGAACAGATATCTCAAAGAGGAACTAGAAAAACTCAACATGGAGACCCCAGAAATATGGACTTCAATTATAACAAACGGTGGTTCAGTCCAACACCTAGAATTCTTATCAGACGAAATCAAAAACATATTCAAAACAGCAATAGAAATAAATCAAAATGTGATTGTAGAACTAGCAGGAAACAGACAGAAGTATCTCTGTCAAGGTCAATCTCTCAATGTATTTTTTCCTGCTGGTGCATCTAAGAGATATTTACACGAAGTACACTTCAAAGCATGGAAGAATGAGTGCAAAGGACTATATTATCTAAGAACTGAAACATCAAATCGTGCAGAAAATGTTGCAGAAAAAATAGAACTAAATAAACTCACCGACCTAACAGACATTAAAAAAGAAGAAGACGAGTGTATAGCTTGTCAAGGATAAACACAGGAAGATAATATGCCAATAGATATTCAGATTTACACCAAAACAGACTGTCCATTTTGTCTACAAGCAAAACAATGGTTCGCAGAACATAGTATAGAATACACAGAACACTTGATGGACGAAGAAGAACAAAGACTTTCATTCTATCAAAGAATTAATAATGTTACAGAACAATTAGGTGTTGGTAGAACTGGTATCAACTCTGTTCCACAGATATACATGAACAACGAGAGGGTTGGTGGATATGCAGACCTTATTAAGATACAAGATAAGATACTAAGAGCTCGTGGTGGTGGACTTACAGTTCCATCTGAAACATACAAACCATTTTATTATTCTTGGGCTGTAGACCTCACAGTAAGACATGAGAAGGCACACTGGATAGAAGATGAGGTTGACTTGGGTGAAGATGTAAGTGATTGGAAAACTAACAAAGTAACTCCAGTAGAGAAGGATTACATCACAAACATTTTAAGATTATTCACACAATCAGATGTTGCAGTGGGTCAGAACTATTACGACCAGTTTATTCCTAAAATTAAAAACAACGAAGTAAGAAATATGTTAGGTTCATTTGCAAGTCGTGAGGGTGTGCATCAAAGAGCCTATGCGTTATTGAATGATACACTAGGATTACCAGACTCAGAATACCATGCGTTCCTAGAATACAAAGAGATGACTAATAAGATTGACTTCATGCAAAAATCAGATAACACCACACAGAGAGGTCTTGCACTTGCAATGGCTAAGTCTGTATTCAATGAGGGTGTTGCATTGTTTGCTTCATTTGTTATGTTACTTAACTTTCAAAGAGTTGGTAAGATGAAGGGTATGGGTAAAGTTGTTGAGTGGAGTATTCGTGATGAGTCTATGCACGTTGAAGGTAACTCAAAACTATTCAAAGCATTTGTTGCAGAACACCCAAAGTTGGTGGACAATGATTTCAAGAAAGAAATATATGGAATGGCAAAAGACATTGTTAAACTAGAAGATAAGTTTATTGAACTTGCATATGAGATGGGTGATATAGAAGGTTTGAGTAAAGAAGAAGTAAAGACCTATATAAGATACATAACCGATAGAAGGTTATTGCAACTTGGATTGAAGACTAATTTCAAAGTTAAGAACAATCCACTACCATGGCTAGAATGGATTCTGAATGGTGCTGACCACACTAACTTTTTCGAGAACAGAGTTACAGAATATGAAGTTGCTGGATTAACAGGTTCATGGGATACTGCATATGCTTAAAAGAAGAATAAAATGAAATTGATTGTCTGCGAAAGTTGTGAAGCAGAATTTAGAATAAAACATTCTTTGGACGATAGATATTACAAAGAGATATATTGTCCATTTTGTGGTGAAGAACTACAAGAAGAACTAGAAGATGAACTAGAGGATTTTGATGAATGAGAACACAATCTGCGAAGGCTAAAGGTAGAAGACTTCAACAATGGTTTCGTGATTTATTAATTGATAAGTTAAGAATACATAAAGAAGATATAGAATCAAGAAGTATGGGTGCTGGTGGTGAAGACCTTATTATGGCTAGAGCTGCACGACAGAAGTTTCCATACTCTATTGAGTGTAAGAACCAAGAAAAGATAAACATCTGGGAATCTTACAAACAAGCTGATGAAAACTCAAAAGACTATGAACCAGTTGTTGTTATAAAAAGAAACAAACACAAACCTCTGGTTCTTGTAGACGCAGAATATTTTGTTGAACTACACAATCGAGTTGCCAAAGAATATACCATTGACGAACTTTTGACAGAAGATAAAGTCAAATAAACTTATTTGTCAAATCATTGACTTCTTATAAATACTGTATATAAGGGAGAGAAGAATGAAACATTTCTTTTTACTACTTATATTATGTCTAATACCGAATCTTGTATTAGGTGCAGATACAAATACCACAGTATCATCAACAGTAGTAACAGACAAAACACCACCAACTGCGTCAGCACCATCTGTCGTTGTTAATAATTCAGATGTATGTAAAAGTGCATATAGTGCTGGAATACAAACAGGTATTATAGGTATGGCATCTGGTGTAACTGTTGCAGATGAAAACTGTGAAAGAATAAAACTCAGCCGTTCCTTATATGGAATGGGTATGAAGGTTGCAGCTATATCAATGCTGTGTCAAGATGCTAGAGTGTTTGATGCAATGATGAGTGCTGGTACACCTTGCCCATACGAAGGAAAGATAGGTGATGAAGCAAAACAACAATGGACACTTAATCCAAACAAAATACCAAGTGAAAGTATTCACTTTAAAAAAAAAGTCAAAAAGAAGATAACAATAAACAGCAGGGGTCAATAGATGAAACAATTTTGTTTAGTATTCTTGCTCTTGTTCTTCTTGGTGTCCCACTCTAATAGTCAATCCACAGAAGAAATAGATTCCACAGATTACATTCAGGACATGGATAGTTTTTCTACATCTGGTTCTACAAGTGTAAGTGATGGAAAGTATAAGACAGGTCACGCAACAGCTGGTGGTGGTACATACACAGAGGAGTTTGATTTACAGACACAGATGTCTATTAGTGAAATAAACTCTGGTTTTGATTTAAAATACGGTGTTACAGTAAATTCACATAGTAGTAATTCAAGACTAGGAACTTGTGGAACTCTTACTCAAAATAGTGATTGTAGAGATATATTCAAACTAACAATTAGTTTATTTGATTCGAATGTATTACAACAACAATTTGAACATGAGGTAGAGTTAGATTTTACTGGTGATAGAGATTATTCTTACAGTCAAACAATCGCACCTAACAATTATTATTCACTTACTGGTGAAATGGAGTTATATGGTATAGATGCTGGTTATCATAGAGGTATGCATGGGCCACAGTTTTCAGACCCATATCTAACGACACATTGGGAGATAACACACATATTAAACGAAGAGATATTAAACTTATTAGAACATTCAGATATATTAGACACAAACGATTTTGATACAGTAGATGTGGTCGTAGAGAGTCCACAAGGTGAGATTATAGACACAATGACAATAGAGGTAGAACAGAACATGGAAATGGCTATGGAGATAGACACAGAGATAGATATCCCAGTGATTGAGGTAGAAGAACTACCAGAGATATCTATGGAAATAGAGGAGATGTCAGATGTTGAAGAGTCGAGCATGGAGAGAGAAACGGAACAGACTGGTTCAGGACAAGAGGAGTCCACTGGTGATGAGGGGGCCAACGAAGTGGGTGTCAACACAGAGGCACAACAAGATGACGAACAAGATGGAGGCGAGTCAGGAACTAGTGGAAGTAAGAGAGAAAGAGTAGTACAATCTGCAAAACAAAAGGTTGCAAATAAGATTGTAAAAAACATGGGTGATAAAGGACGATATGATGAAACAAACCAACTTAAGACACTTGTAGTAATGCAAGTGTTGGGTAACACAAAGACATTCTTTGATACACAGAAAGCATTACAAGATACAGAGAATTTCTTTGATTTAACAACAGTACCAGACAATACGATATCTGACAGTAATTACGCACAGTATATCTTGTTTGGTGGTTCAGACGCAGCTCATAATGCGTTAGTGGACAGTCAATACTAGGGGATACAAATGGCTGAGATAGAATTTGGAGGTATGAAATTCAAAGGTGGGAAGATATTTGTTATACTAACTTTATTGTCGACACTAGCTGGTGGACTATGGGCAGGCTTTGAATTTTATAAAGATTACACAGATATGCGTGAAAAGATAGAAACATACACTGCACCAGACTTATCTGAGTATGATAAGAGATTAGAATTGGTAAAACAGAAACTTGAGATGTTAGAAAGTGAGATAGGTATTATATTAGATGAGGTAACTTTAGTAGCTGATGTTGCAAAAGAACTCAAGAATGACCTAAAATCAGATGTTCGTAGGATAGAAACAATCGTAGAAGACGTGGAAACCAGAGTGAAAGAGGATTCCAGAGATAATGCAAAGGATTTGAAGATTGCGATTGATGATATAGAAGAGGATATGAAAGAACTTGATGAGAACATATCTGAGAAAATACAGAAAGCACTAGAAAATCCACTCGCAAATATGCGAAAGTAAAACGAATCGATTCGTTTTTTTATTCAAAACACAAAATCTGTCAAATATCGTAAGTCATTGATATTACTACGTTTTTTAAGGGGGGTTGACAAACCCTCCAGATGTGGTATTATAAAGACATGATTGATAATAAAACAAATGAGGTTGATATGACAAAAGAAACAATAGATTATGTAGGTATAAGTGGTTCACAAGGTTCAAGTTTTGGTTTCTACTTTTCTACTTTAGAAAACAAAGATTTAGTTTATACTAAGACTTACTTGTTAAAAGATTTAGTTAATGATTTAAGGACTAAATATACATTACCTAATTCATACATGGCAAGTTCTTCAATGGACTTTGCAACCGAAGAAGGTTTCTACCATAACGGTGCAGCTTCGCAAGTTCTTAGTCTTGCAAGTAGGATAGCAGATAGTGGTAAGTCAATATATGAATACACTGATAAAGTGTTGGACGAACAAACAGATATAAGGAACATAGAGTTCAGTGGTTTGGATAAAGACGAAGCAGAAGATTGGTATACAGACGGTAAAGTTGCGTTTGATAACTAATTATTAAGATGGTTACCTAGTTCAGTACAAGGCCTTCTTAGTCGTAGTGGTGATACTGATGGGTATAAAACTGTGAACATCATTGGTAAGACAATGCAGAATTTATCTGGTTAGGCCACCAGACTTGGTAACCATTTTAGTAATTTAAAAAAGGAGTTGACAGTGAATAAGAATAATAAAGGAATAAATTTTATAAAAAATGATTTAGAAAAAATGTCTAATCAAAATCTTTTAAAAATTTATGAAAAATTAAAAAATGAAATATTATCAGCTCTTCAAGGTAAAAGAAGAACTCGTGGTTTTGGAAAAATTAGTCCAAACTATGTATCAGAATTTTTTGAATTGACTATTAATGAAATTAAGAAAAGGAGTTGACAGTGAATAATTTATATGCAATACTAATAGTAGTTATATTTTTATTTTTATTAACATTATGTAGCGTTGGAGGCGTTTGATTATGAAGAACAAGAAGTATGTAGTTTACGAGAGGTTAAATAAGTATGGTGGTGGTAAGACTTTTGATAATGCAAAGGACGCCTGTAAGTGGGCAAAGTTAGTTCTTGCAGATTATGGTTTTACTATGTTTAATGACAACGGAGAAACTTGGGAAGATGTCTTTGACGCAGAACTTGTTTCTATTGGAAAGGGTAAGGTAGTATGAACATCTACCTTCACACCTTCCTTGCTCTAGGTTGCATCTATGGTGCATATTGGTATGGTCGTAATATGACCAGAATGACCATTGCAGCCGATGCTGCCCGTAATACTCTGAATAGGTTAGAGAAGGAAGGTTTTATTAAGTACGAGGTCAACAAGAAGACTGGCGAGAAGGAGTTTGTGAGGTTTCCATGAGAACTATATTATGTGCGTTACTGTTAACAAGTAATGCAATTGCGTGTGATTACAAATCAGATGATGAAGTAAAATTCGAAGGTTATATTGAGTCAGTCAGACTCATAGATAAAAAAGTATATCCCTATGTAGATGATACCAGAATATGCACCATGCATATCGAATCACGAATAGAAGGTGAATGGTATCCATCAAAATCAAAATATATATTCGGTTCAGAAATGTCAGAGGACACAGCTTGTTCTCTTGCAGAGAATCGTGCAAAGGTTAAGGTTATGAGGGAAAAACTTCCAGAGAAGTTAACAAGTAAAAGAAACTTGTCTTGTAACTTGACAACCGTAAGAAATTCGTGTAAGATAATTTATATGAATGTTGAGATGCCTATGGTGGGTACTCAACGTGTTAAACTAAAAACTTGTGAGGAATAATGTTTAAATTTATATTTGGAGTTATTGTAGGTTTTATGATATTCAAGTTTGATTGGATAGACAATATGTCAGATGCAATTAATGACTATGGTATCAAAGAAGCAATAATAGAAAAATTACAAGAAGAAGTCGATATTGATAACTTAAATGATGGAGGCGAAATTGAATAAATCAATAACAATATCAAGTATGATTGCACTTGCAATCGGTTTAGGTGCTTGTCAAACTAATAAAGACAGTATCACACTACAACCAGTGGTTGCTTACAAAACAGAACAAGTAAGTAAACAAATAACAAGTATACCAGATTGGTATATGAATGTGCCAACAGATGAAGAAGCTATATATTCTAGTGGTACTGCGAGAGCACCAGATATGCAACTTGCAGTAGACATTGCAATTATGAACGCAAAGAGTGTTCTTGCAGATAGGATTAATGGTAAGTTATCTAGTATGACAAAAACATTTGTTGCAAAGATTGGTTCAAGTGATTTAGATACAAGTGTCTTATCTGAGATTGAAAAAACATCTAAGAATATAGTCGCAGAAGTAGATGTTGCTGGTTACAAAGTTGATAAGAGTGATATCACTCAAGATGGTACACAATACAGAGCATATGTATTACTTGAATACAGTAACGAAGAAGCCATCAAGATTATGATGAATAGAATGAGAAAAGACAGAATGGTCTATTCAAGATTAAGGTCTACTGAAGCTTGGAAAGAACTTGAAAATCAAGTTGACAAATCAAAGGACGAAGAAGAAGCACAATCATTGAACAATCTAGAGGGGGTGATAAATGGTTCGAATGAAGAACTTGATTCTATCTAGTGCAATCGTTCTTTCTTTAGGTGCGTGTAACATAACTGGTGGTATGGGGCCGAGTGGTCTTGTCAATAACGGTTGTGGAAACAGTTGCACCTCTGAAGATTATTATCTGCCTGGACGTGGAGTTTGGGTAGATAATACTCCAATAAACAAAGCAAAGATTGGTGCGTTTGGTGGTACGATACTTGGTGTAATGATGACGCATGGTAGTGGTGACCCATTACTTATAAGTGCAGCTGCAATTGCTGGTATGTATGTAGGTCACGAAGTCGGTGCAACATTTGATAAGATAGATGAAATGTATGCGACTATGTTACTTGCACAATCATTAACACTAAATGATAATATGCAATCGAGTACATGGAAAAACCCTAAGAAGAATGTTGTAGTAAATGCAATGCCGATATCAACTGAAGGGGAATGTAGAGAGTTTGTCACATCTGTACAAGTAGGTAAGAAACTAGAACAGATGAGAGGGACTGCGTGTTTAGTAAATAACGAATGGGAATTAAAGGAGATTTATTAGTGAAAAAACCATACAGAAGAAACTTTAGAGATAGAGAACCTATGGAGGCTATGAAAGTAGTAGTCCATAATAATGATGTTGCAAAAGCATTAAGAACACTGAAGAAGAAGTTACAGAACGAAGGTGTGTTTAATGAGTTAAGAGAAAGAGTTGCATTTCAGACCAGAGGTGAAAAGAAAAGACTTGCAAGAGCAGCTGGTCGTAGAAGATATTTGAGAAACCAACAAAAGTTAAAGGAAACTAGAGGTTATTAATGAAAGATTCAGAATACATAAAGATGAAAAAACAAGAAAGAAATCACGAAACAGTGACCACTACTAAAACTCCACTACATACTACTGATTGGTATATAAAGTGGGTTGCAAGTGTTACACTGTTATTTGGTATGATACTTACATCAAACAATATTTACCCATTAAATATATTCGTACATATGATAGGATTAATCGGTTGGTTGGTTGTATCATTAATGTGGAATGATAGAGCATTGATTGTAATAAACGCAGTTGGTGTTGCGATAATGGCTAATGGATTAGTTGGTTATTTTGTAGAGAGTGGAATATGGCAGTAAGAAAAAAAAGACAGATGACCCCAGAACAGAAGGAGGCAGCTGTAGAACGATTGCGTCTTGCAAGGGAGAAGAAAGGGCCTGCACAATATAAGAATGTTGCAAAGTCTGTTATTGCTTTACCAGATGACCATTACTTATCCTATAAAAGTGTGAAGAAATGGATAAAGACACAACAAGAGATTGCAAGAGCAGAACGTAGAAACATGGTAAAGAATGTTAAAGGTGCATCTGTAAAGTATTATGCAGCTCAAGGTTATATTAGACAAATGCAACATTACATTCAACATGGAGATTGGCCTAATGATTTCTATGGTGAGTATGAAGAAAAGAGGATTATATGGAAGACGATAGCTCCAAACGAGGAATGGTAATAAAAGGGCCTTGGAAAAATAGTAAGGTCGAACAAGAAGTATCAGAAGAGATTGATGTAAGAGAAGACTTCAAGATAATTGCAGAGATGCACAAAGTTCTTTTACACCAACTAATCTTTACTATGAAAGAAACTGGATATGATATTGAAAGTGATGAGTTTGTAAAAGAGAGTGGTTTTTTGGGTGAAGTGATTAGAGCTATATTGATGCGTGATATGGGATATTCAAATCCTATGAGTAAGTTTATAAACGTAGTTGTTGGTCTTGATATGAAAGATGGTAAAAGTTATGCAAACTTTAGTAGTGACGATTTAATAAAATTGTTAGGTAAAGATGACAAAAAAAAATAATATAATACCATTTCCTAAAACTAATATAAGAGAAGGTAAATTAAAAGATATTGCTGAAGAATTAGAAACACAGATGATAAAAATAAAAGAACAAAGAGAATTGATAGAAGACCAAAGAAAAGAAATTATGGAAAGTATTTTAGATGATGAAAAATAATGTAACATGGTGGGAAAAGTTTAGTCCCACTATTATGGAAGCAGAAGTACCACAGAAGTTCATTAATATTATAAACAACACTGGTGATGAAGTTTTGGAAGATAATGGTCTATCAAAGAAGTTTGACTTCTCTGACAATCTAGTTGGTAAAGTTCATAAAGAAGTTTCTATACCAGTTCCAGAAAATGATAAAGGATATTGTTTATCTATATTAAGACAGGCTTGTGTCCGATATCTAAGACATATGGTTACACAAGGTCGTGCATATGAGTGGACTAAGGCATCTGGTGGTAAAGAACCGTCTGAAGAAAATATTAAATTATCACAGAGTTGGATAGTATCACAATACAAACACGAATACAATCCAATACACACACATAGTGGACACTTCTCTGGTGTGATATATCTAAAACTACCAGATGGTATGGAAAACCATTTCAATGAAGAAATAAAAGACCACTACCCAGCTAGTGGATTGATAGAGTTCTCACATGGTGAGAAACTAGATTTTAAAAGTGATACATTGATGTTTAAACCAGTAGTAGGACAAATGTTAGTATTTCCTAATTGGTTGAAACATACAGTATACCCATTTTACTGTGATGGTGAGAGAAGGTCAATGAGTTTTAATGCGTATTGGAAGGTATAATGATAATAATTGATATGAACCAAATAACTTTAGCCAGTGTGATGATGAACTTTCACATGACTAAATCAGACGAACTTGAAGAAGATATGATAAGACATATGATACTTAATTCTATTCGTATGTATCGTACTATGTTTAAAGAAGAATACGGAGAAGTTGTATTAACATATGATTCAAGACACTATTGGAGAAGAGAAATCTTTCCACAATATAAACCTGTCTCTTATACACATCTGACGCTGCCGACGAATAGAGAGGTGTAGATCTCGGTGGTCGCCGTATCAT
>ENA-OSIY01002186-OSIY01002186.1-marine-metagenome-genome-assembly--contig:-NODE-2186-length-10234-cov-6.609530_pt1 | contig 10234 bp, 3 predicted proteins | sample MGYA00237884_ERZ534233 | MGnify/ENA primary metagenome ERZ534233 (study PRJEB26412, sample SAMN06343840) | marine metagenome | isolation source: estuarine water | place: USA: Columbia River Estuary... | reverse complement strand
GGCTTAATTTAAATTACAGCAAAGTAACACTACAGCCACTTCAAGAAAACCAAGCATTCCTTGATAATTATCTAAATACACCATTCCCGAACCAACAAATAGCTATAGCCGATGTTTTGGATAATGAAAATTCAGGAAAATATCGTTTAGAACAAACTTACGGACCAAACGATCAGGGTGAGTATGTTCTAAATGTTTCCAGTGAAAATACTCTTGTGCCAAGCAGAACCTATAAAAAGACTGCTCTTTTTGGATTGTACTACGATCTGGTAAACACGACAGATACTGTAGACCCTTATGGATATCCAGTTACACAGGAAACTTTTGCTTTCACCCAGGAGGAAGTTCTTCTTAAGCTTTTTGCTTTAAAGGAAAGACTGAAACAAAGCTATTTGCCACTAAATGCAAGGATAGTTGATATTACAGGTGAAGCTGATATTTTTGGAGTTAAAAATACAAATGTTAGCACTAATGCAAATCCAATTGGATTCATCGACGGTGGTATAGATCTTAAATATACTGTATTTCCAGATAGAACTATCTTTATTGAGAATCTAGAAAAAGTTAGTGGAGCATTTACTGACAATTACAATGACTTTATTAATTTACCAAAGGTAGTTAATAGTCAATTCTATTCAAAACAAAGCATGATGGATGATATTAGATCTTTCTACGCATCATATCATGACTTATCATTAGAAGATAATGAAATGACTCCATTTGATAATGTTGGACCTATCACGGGTGCACCATTAATTTTAAAGTTTGACGGTTATCAAGATCTTTGGAATGAAATGGATCAAGATATTACATGGAATGATTTTAGTCACGAAGAATTTAACACATGGAATAATTACTGGTGCAGAAATACCTATGAAATTGAATGGACAATTACTGGACCAAATGGTTACAATACAGTAATGAGAGGTCCTATAGGTTATTGGAGTGAAATAAGTTCAGCAACACCAAGCGGCATGACAGCTATTTGGAATCCTGAATTTTGTGAATTACCAGTTGCTTTACCATTTATTGGAAATTATAATATAACACTAAAAGTATACGATCTTTATAATTACGTATCTCAGTTAAAAGAATACGACAGAATAACCGTAGCTAATAAAGAGGTTTGCATTTATGGTCTTTATAAACACAGAGAAGAAACTTACGTTTGGAACGAGTATGATGATATGTGGAAATCTGCAAGTGCATCATGGAACTTACCTGTAAATAATCAGGTTATGATTCAGGACGTCCCAGCTTCGGCATATTTAACACTAGACAGATATAACTACTCTTATAATAATGACAACCCAGATTTGTCTACAATCACTCGTTACAAAGATTTAGATGCAGAATTTGGTTGGTCAGAAACTACCGGTCCTTATTTCTGGAATAATCTTGGAGATGCAAATTGGAATGATTCTTCTAATTTATGGTGGGAAGCTACTGAAATTGGACCAGATCAAACATCTTCTTTTAAGATTAGTGATATTGAAAATGGTAGTGAATTAACAGTTTATCATAGAATACCAGAAACTACTCAAATAGTTTACGGATCTTATGTTATTACTAGTCCAACACCAACTTCAATGAATGATGTTACTGGATGGCAATTAATAGCAGATGAATTAAACGCTGTAACTAATACTATTATTAAGAAGTTTACCTTTAATCCAGTGTTTGAAGACACAAACGGAGATGGTACAAATGATGTATGCTTATACATATTAGCAGTTGGAAAAGAATACAGTGCGCACAATGATTTTGAAGAAGCTACATTAACTTATGGTGAAATTCACAGTGGTCAACATTATTTAAGCAGAAACCCAACATGGAATGATACTATTTTCTTTGATGGACATGCAGTAGTTAATAAATTAACACACGTAACATTTGCATTAGATAAAACTATGATGCCAGGGAAAACGAAACCGAAATGGATACTTAAAAATGAGTCTCAAAATTCTCCTGATATATACTATGATAATATGTGGTTTACCTACTTGTTTAAGAACTCTGGAACTTATTCATTAAGTCTAGAATTACAAGACACGAATGGTAATCACAATAAAGTCAAGAAAAACATAATTACAGTAAAATAAAATATAAAAAATGGCAAACATTCAACAAATTCTAGGTACTGATAGCATTTCAGCTTCAAGAACAGTTATCAATGACAACTTTAGTGCAATCAACGCTGAGTTAGGTGATATTCTAAATTACTTAGACACAACTAACCTTACATTAAGTGCAATGACTTTGATCGAATCAGATCAAATTGTAGCAGTTGGTGCAGCAGATTTATCAGCTAATGGTAACGTATTCTCTGTAGCTTCAGAATTTACATCTTCATTAGAAATGTCAGCGGCTGTTTACAAATCAGCTTATGTAACAGTAACTTCTTTCCCAGCAACATTGACAAATGTACACGGAACTATTATTTTAGATGCTTCAATTTCTGCATTTAATTTACCAAACGGTGCATCTGACGGACATGAAATTACTTTAGTTGCTAATACAGCACTTGCAACAGCGATCATTAACGCAACTTCTACTATTTTGGGCGTTGCTACTGGTGTAGATTTCGATGGAATTGGAGCAACAATTACTTTGAGATATTCTCAAGGACTTTCAAAATGGATCGTAATTAGCTCTTACGCTACTACAATTTCATAATAAAATTTAGAGTAAAGTAATACTATGTCAACACCTTTAATTAGAAGACCGCAAACTCAAGGTTCAACAGTATATGCATTTGCATCTGCTGCAAAAGATTTAACAAGAACCCATAACAACCCAGATTTGAAATTTGAATTTTCAAGATTTGCGTTGTTAAATTTACCTGAAGATACTTCAGTTAATGGATATAATTCAATGAACTTTGGATTGTTAGAAACTATCAGCGGTCCTAACTATTCTGTGTCTGATCCCAATTTGGATTTTCCTATTACTTTACAGAATTATGCTCTAAACTTAGAGCAACACATTCTACAAGATAATGACTTTGATCCAGAATTATTTCAATCTGATGCAGAAAAGATCTTCTTTAAATGGTTACATTCAATCGATGCAATTAGATTTAAACCGTCTGATAGCTCAGAATCTGCAATCGGTTTATCGAGATTTACAGAACAGTTTGATAGTATTTCAAGTGGTGCTGCATACGACAGAGTAGTTAAGTACATTGGAACTATTGATGCAACAAATGATGTAATGTATAAAGGTAATGCGTACCAAGAAATTTACATTAATGTTCCAACGTCACATGGTTCAACTCCAACTATTCTTTTCAAAAGCGCAGGAGATTTAGCTTACAATACAACTGCAACAGAATATAATGTATCAACCGAATCTGAAATTTTAGGAAGAAGTGGTTCAACTCACCCAGATCCTTTAATCACATTAGATACAATATGCGATACAGCAGGAATATACGATATTAATTCAAATACAAGTCCTATTTATGGAATTGATTGGACTCCTGGTTCTTATTCTAGTATTATTAATGATTCAACTTTACACAGTATTTCTGATTTTAATCAAAGAGGTACAGATTTTAAATTCAATGCCATTTTGGTTTATTATGATGTGTACAGTCAATCAACTCCAAGTAATAGAGCAACAAATTTATATGGTATTATTATCTTAGATAGTTTTACTAATGGTGTAATTCCAACTCAACAAAAATACAAACCAAATAGCGTAAGTGGTCTAAACGGTAATGCTTATTCTTACAAATTAAATATGAGATATAATTCATCTCTTGATAATGTAGGATCTGATGTTGTCGTTAATGATTTTACAACTTTCTCTATGGATATTTTCTTAGATAGTGTATCTGCTTTAGATAATGCTACTAAGACTTTACTTTCTGCAAATGATAGAATCACAGAAGCTTTAACAAAATACGAAGCTCTTGAATCTTTTGTTTTAAGCATGGATCAAATTTCTAGTTTTAGTACTGAATTACATGATTTACAACAACAATTTGTGGCAGCTAACGCTAATTTTAGCAATAATACTGCCATTCTTGATTTGATTGCAGAAACTAATTCAAGAATTAATCAAATAATCAATGGTACAATTCCTACGAGTGTACAATATAATACTGATGTTGTTAAAAACGGAAGAGGTATTATAGTAGATAGAATTAATGGTAAGATTTATGTTAATAACAACGTGAATGGTTATAGCATGATCCAACCATATAATTATGACATTAATACACTTGTTAAAACAACACAAATTACTGATTCTTCTCAATATGATCCAAACAACGCAACAAGTACTGGTATTTGGGCTAAATTAGATAACTTTGAAAACATGGTTAGAGTTTCAGTTAACTCAAACCCTGCGGTAAATGAGGTTTATATATACATTGATGATACTGCTGCAATTTGGAAAAAAGGTCAAGCGTTAAAGTTAGTCTTTAATAATAACATAGATCTTAATGGAAATGCAATGGTTCTAGATTTAAATATGACTGCAAATATTGTAATTCCTGCAGCATCATTTATTTCAACAAAACCATACATTGAAATTATCTGTGTTGATCCAAATGCTACTGCTATTAATCAAAAATTTAAATACGATATTTTAAGATAATGAATGTTAAAAACTCTCTAAGTGGCCTGGTTCAACAATTTTTACAGATGAACCAAAATGCAATCGAAACCTTCGAGCGCATAAATGAAGCTATTACATCAGACGATAAAATTGTTAAGATAGATCTTCTTAAAGAAAACAACCAAATTAAAACAGTGGAAGTTCCTTCTTTTGGCTATATTACAAGAGAATTGAAAAGACTTGATGATACTGTAAAATCAATGAGTGCAATGGGCGATGGTGCAGCTAGTATTAAATTAGCTGATGGCTCTTATAGAACGTTGATTAAAAGTAAAATTAAAACAGCTGCTCAACCAGTTACTAATTTAAATTTACCAACTCAATTCGAAACTCAAAGTAATCTTTTCTTTGAAAGCTTTTTATCTCCATTATTAAAAATTAAGTTTGATGTTACTGGACAAATTACAGAAGATACTGAAAGAGTATTGGTTAAAAAATATTTAATATCTTCTAGTAATATTGCTATCGATTTCTTTAACACTTATAAAAATTCAGAGAATATCGATCATGGTTTATTCTTAGATGCTTTGACTTCTAATAATATTCCTTATGAATTAGATGAAGAAGTAATGCAAATGCCATATAGAGATCTTTCTTATTATGGTGCATTTTCTGTTATTTCAACTGATATTGTACAAAAGTCTGTTCAAGTTAATGGAGTTACTCAAACTAAAAGTGTTAAACTTTATACATTAAATAAATTATCTTACTCTGATTCTGCTAAAACTTTACAAGAAACAGAAACTCTTAAAATAGGTGATGAGCTTATTGTTAATAGCGGAGAAGATACTACAAAATATTCAATCGTTTCTATTAATTCAGGTACTTCACAAGTTGAATTACAATTAGTAGAAGGGTATGAAGGTGTTAAGATTGGTGTAGATCAATTAAAAATTCATAAAGCCGCTAGTCTTCCTATCGAAATAGATGTTAACATTGGTTTCGATCAAAGATTATTTGTGTTTATTAAGCCAATTGATCCAAATTCAAATATCGTTGCAGAAAAATGGTCACCAGGTATTGCGCTTGAGACTAATGAATTAAAAATGACTGCGACTGATGGAACTGTCATGACTTTAGCTGATTATTACCAAGCTGAAGTTGCTGATTTTGGTCAATTTATTAAAGCATTACAAAACGATAGAATTCCAGCTTCAATTGAGGCTGTAACTCCAGCTGCACCAGATTTGATCTCAACAAACTTTAAAGTTGTACAAATCAATACACATTTAACTAATAATGACACATTTACTGCAGTGCAGCAAATGTCTTCTGATAAAGTTAATGTGGTTGATAAACTTAAAAAGTTAGATGATACTATTATGGCTAAAAAAGCCACATTAGCTGTCACTAAATTTAAGTCTGACACTGAAAAATCTAAATTTGTCAATGAACTTGGATCTTTGTCAGATCAAAGATTAAGTGAAACTAAATTATATTCTTCTTTAGTTAATCAAATTGCAACAGCAGCTCAAGATGCTTCTATTAAGAAAATTCAACCTAAGTATAGAGTTAGAGGTTTTTGGTCAATTCCAGAAGCAGCTTCTACTACTGGTGTAAAACCACAAGAAATCGTTAGATTTATTGTACAATACAGATATTTGTCTACTAATGGTAAAACATCTAATATAGATCAAATTGCATTTCAAGACAAAGACAATACTAAAACTGCAGCATTCTCAAATTGGAATGAGGTTTTAGGACCTGTTAGAAAAAGAAGCAAAGATGCTGATGGTAAATTTTATTGGGTTTATGACTCAGAAGAAGGCGCTGACACAGTTAACTTTAATTCATTAGATATTTCTATTCAACCAGGAGAACAAGTACAATTTAGAATTAAATCACAATCTGAAGCAGGTTGGCCATCAAATCCAGCTGAATCAGATTTCTCTGAAATCATCACTGTTAATTTCCCAGAAGGTCAAATCTCTACAATGGATGCAATTACTATTGTTGAAAACAATGATAAAGAAATTGCTAAAGTTGAGATCTCAAATGAATTAGAAGCACGTGGAGTTTATAAACACGTTGCTGATAGTTTTACATCAAATGAAAAATTTTATGCTCACCAAGCTACTACTATTGCATCTGGCTTTTTAACACCTGAACAAAAACCAGTGAGTCTTTTCGATAAATTATCTGAAATGACTACTCAAGTTCTTGCATTACAAGAAACTTTGGCTGGTATTAAAGGTGAATTAGCAGTTGAATTGGTAGATGAAGGTGGAAACGTAACAAGAATTAGACCTAATACTGTTAATAAGATTTTTGCTGGATATTATGCTGATCAAGTTAAAGGATTACAAGTTCAAAAAGGTGTTGTTATTACTAAGAACTTTAAGTTATTATTAAAGAATACCAGAGCTACTACATTAGAACTAGTTGCAAGAATTACTGGAACTAGAACTTTACCAGTTTGGAATTCTTCTTCTTTGAGTCCATTTGGTACAAATCCAAACGCCGCTAATATTGATTCTAAAGTATTAGATGACACGTATTATACAACCGAAGGTAAATATGACAGAGTTCCTGTTCAATACCAAAATTTAGATACTACGACTTTAGCATTGATAAACAATGGTATTAGTTATTTTCAAAATATTCCATTTCAGTCGGCTCAGCTTAGAGGTCAATATGTTTATGGTAGATATTATAATGTTTCGGGTGAAGAACCTTTGTATTTAGAAACAGAAGTTGGAAGCTCTAGTGTTATTAATACATTAGCTGAAGCTGAATATCTTACATCTCTATCGGCTACATCGACAAATAGTGGAACCGATTTTATATGGTCTGGAACATGGGCAGGTACATTACCTAATAGAACAGTAGACGCAATAAGTCAATCTGCTGCTTCTAATATTACCAATGCACTTTATGATGCTGGTTTATATGTTCACGTAGATCATCCTCTTGTACAAGATGGAAAAGCAAATTCTATTGTACAAACTACTGTAACTAATTCCTCTACAATGACTAAGACTGCTACATTAAAAGCTGATGAAACTAATGGTAAAAAACAAACACCATATTTGTGGTTATCAGCTAATAATAGAGCTGTAAAAACAAGTTTCGGAATTTACGATCAATATCTATTGGGTGGTAAATCATGTGGATCTTATTTGTTTATGAATCCTATTAATAAAGACAGCTTAATTGTCGATGGTGATAATAAATTTGGTAGAAAGAGAATTGCAGGTGGAACTACAGGAACTGCTCTTTCTATAGATATTACATTCCAATATAGAATGTCTGATTATTATGGCCAGGGTACAGCAGGAACAGGTAGAATTGGTGGTATTATTACTTCTACGTTAATCAACTTAACTTATGCCAAACAAATTGGTATTGATATTTTTGATGCTGATGATGAGCAGTTCTCATTTGACTTAGAAGTCTTTGCTAAATATAAGGCAGAAGGTAAGAGTATTCAATCTAACGCTACGAGTCAAGCTACATTTATTTTCAATAACAATAATTATAATGCTGCTATAACATCCGAATAATATTTACAGTCTCTGTTAAATAAGATATATAGCAGAGATAGTAAAATAATATATTCAGAATGTCTACAACATTAAATTATAAATTTGATCTTTCAACTGAGTTGGAAGATAAATCATTTGCATTACTTAGAACTAATCCAAAGCTTTCTGGTAATAATAAAATTGTCGTGACAACTGGTGGAGAGATCTATCTAGAAACTATTGACGCAAATACACAACTTACTAGCTCTAAATATAAAAAGCACAGATTATCAAAAGATGGAGATTATTCTTTTGATCTTGCTAGTTTTTATAATGATAATGCAACTCCTTATGATTTAATTTATGACGTTAAAAGAGAAGTTCCAAATGACCTTACGGCTTTTAATGATTATGAATTTCAATACGAAGACACTTATAGATATGGTGCAGGCATAAGCTATTCTAAATTATACGATGAAACCTTTAAGATTTTTGTACCTATTTGGTTAGAGAAAAAAGTTCCTACCAAATTTGTTATTTATAGACTCAATGGAGTTACTAATGATGGAGCTACAACTTCTGACAAAGTAGTTAACATGCTTAAAAACGCAGACATTGTCAAAGTGTTTGATATGTCTAAAGATTCCGAATTGGGTGCTTATTTAAGAAAGCACGTTGAAAACGAAAACTTCCCCAATTCTGCTATTGTTGCTAACTTTAATAAAAATGAGAACTTCTTATATAGAGGTATTGATTTAAAGAATGGTGGCTTTATAACTAAATCTGAATATATTTTTGATGATATTGTTGGATTTGATAATGCTCTTATTAATGTAAATGATTATATTACTGATGGTTTAAAAAGAAATGCTATCATTTCGGCCAATCTTATCAATTTAGAGTTTCAATTCAATGATGTTGGCGTGGATCCTTATGAAATTAACAGATACTTTGGTTTATTTGTTGATGAGATAGAAGAAGGTAGATTAAACGTTAAAAATCTAGTTCATAATAGTTTAACTGCAGTTCAGTATGAAAATTACTATGATTTAACTGCGTTTTCATTTATTGACAGTACTAATTTTGCTTTACCAAGATATGAAGATTTTGATGATGCTACATTAGGCTATGTAACTTCTAAAAAAGGTTATCATAATATAAAGAATGGTAATAGATGGGAAGTTGGTAAAATTCCATTAGGTGGTTTAAGCGGCGTTACATTTGCTGATTTTGATGGTTTCGAAAAGCAAGACTTTACATTAAGAGCAGATGAATTTAAGGGATCAGATTTTGATAGAATTAGATTTGCTATTAATAGTGATTCAATTCCTTCTAATGGCGATAAGTTAGCTCTTACTAGATTACAAAAACAAGTTTGGAAGTTTAACTTTACAACTTTAAATCTATTAGAAAATGTAACTATTTCATTGTCCAATGGCATAACAACAGATACATTAACTTTTAATACTGGAAATTCCATGTCTGCTGCTTTAATTAATTTTAAAACAGAATGGAATTCACAATTACCTAGTACATTATTTAGTAATTATGAAGTTGAAATTTCAGGAGATATTCTAATTGCTAATGAAACAGCAAATACTTTAGTTGTTAGTGATTTATCATATTCAGCTGGAGTTAGTAAAATGAAAATAAAAGCTGGTGCAGATCACGTGGATCTTAACAAATATATTCTTTCAGCTGATTCTTCTTTGACAAAAGGCACAACAGATGGAAATCATTTTTCATGTTTAGGTAGCTTAGAAGATGTAGCGTATGCTATTGAATCTTGTTTAAAACAATTTAGTAATGAATTTAAGGTCTCTAGGGACAAATCTATTATTACAGTAACAAGTAATATATCAAGATTCAGATACCCTAACCTAGCGCTCCTAAGCTTCTCCACTAATATCATGTCATTAGACATATATGATGGTTATGAAGATCTTAATAATTACTTAAATATATTGATTCCAGGGACTAGTGCATACGGTTTAACAGGAGGTCATGCAGCTGATAAAGCATTCTTAATTCACTTGGAAGATTTTGATTCTGGTAAAATTTTAGTTGGAGATTACATAGGTTTACAATCATTGACAGATTATGCTATTGTATTAGACATTGTAAAATACAATGATTCTTATGCT
>ENA-OSIY01002185-OSIY01002185.1-marine-metagenome-genome-assembly--contig:-NODE-2185-length-10240-cov-6.259766_pt1 | contig 10240 bp, 11 predicted proteins | sample MGYA00237884_ERZ534233 | MGnify/ENA primary metagenome ERZ534233 (study PRJEB26412, sample SAMN06343840) | marine metagenome | isolation source: estuarine water | place: USA: Columbia River Estuary... | reverse complement strand
AAGAGACAGGTTCTACCCATAACGACATCGGTAAAATTAGAGAATCCATAATTACAGGCATAATACCTTTTTTTTTCTGTTAAAGATTTTGCTTTTTCAACGGTGTTTATAAATGCACCATATTCAATTTTGTGTATTTTTAATGCTTCTTTGGTCATTGATATTATTCGATTTGAAATTTTCAGTTTTCTACTAGCTGTTGGTATTCCATTTTCAGTTTTCATAGGAACTATTTCTTCACCAAGAATATTTTCAACATAAATCTTGAGATTTTCATATGGTTTGCCGTGCATCATTGGCAGAAATTCTGAATCTGTGAGGCCTTTAAATCTTAAATAGGGTTTCATACCATCATACTGTGATGATGATTTAGATGAACCATACAAACTTGTTGTTTCGAATAAACAAGTATTCATATCATACTTGGCATTTAATTTTTCACGAACCCAATGAGAACAGCAGATAGCCGCCAGCAATTTACCACCAAGATAATTAAATCCAAATGGTTGTGCTGGCACTATCACAAACCCCATCATTGAGGTTTGATTGAAAGTCTTGGCAGTTAAAGGAGTTTGTGAAAAAACACCACCAAGCATTTCATTACGAGGTTTCATATTAATGACTGGAGAACCAAGGCGAATAAAACCAACCCATTTACCGGTATTCTTTTCAAGGACGGCCAATCTTAAACATCTACCTGGAATACTTGTCATATTAGAATGTGAGGAAATCATATTAAGATAGGTGTCCCAATTATCTTGTGGTAATTCCAAAAGTTCAAAGTCCATATCATTAGGATGTATGGTAAAATCTGAAAACAAATCTTCTTCTGGTCCCATACCTGGTAAAACTATAGGCCTATTTGCTAATGAGTTTAGTTTTTGGTCTCGGATATAATCATCAATTCTTTGAAATTTATCAAAGTATTCAGAAAAAACATTAGCACAATAAAGTGCTTGTTCTTTAGTTAGTTTCATTAAACTTTAAACCCTTCAAAGTTATTAATTTTATTCTCACGAGTACCAAAGCTGTTTAATGGTTCATCATCGACTTGGCCTGTATCAGCAATTTGTTGTTGAGCTGATGGTTCGGCATCATATAACCTCATTTTAGAACGGTCAATGCCTATGACAAATCGTTTGTAATAACTTGGGTCTGAATACCGATTCTTCAATTGTTTTACCAATATTTGATTTAATGAATCTAATTCTTCATTAGAAACTAAAGCAAACATAAAGTCAGCAGTTGCTGGTAACCCAAAAGATTCAGATGTATCTTCAAGGCCTGGATCGGAGTTTGAGAATCCTGACCTTGTAGTTTGGGTGGCAGAAACAATTGGTACTCCAGCCTCGACAGCCAGACCTCTTAATTCTTCAGCGATAGATTTAATATATGAATAACTATTTACATTACCGCCTGGTTTAATACGAGCCGAACAACAAATATTAAGGTAATCAACAAATATTATATGTGGTTTAAACCCTTTTTTAAGTTGAAGTTCATTGAGTAAAGCACGAAAGTGTAATACCGAAGCCGCAGCCGTTGGATATTCTTTGATGATTAATTTACCCTGTGTTTTGTTTTTTAATGTTTCGAATTTTCTTTCATAATCTTTTTTAGACATGATATGTAATTCATTAAGTTCGACATTCAAAAGATTAGCATCAATTCTTTCAGCAATCTTTTCTTCGGCCATTTCCATGGTAATATACAAAACATTTGAACCTTGAGATACTGCGGCTGCAGCTTGATGACACATGAATAAGGATTTACCAACACCCGTACCAGCAAGAATGATATTGAGTGTTTTAATTGGCAGGCCGCCTTTGGTTACTTTATTGAATATATCAAGGTCAAAGCGAACACGAGATTCTACAGCATGATATGAATCATAACGAGAATCGTAATCTTGAATATAATCGTGACCAACACTTTTGTCAAATGAAACACCAAGTGCATCGCTTAGTAATTTAGGTATTTCACCTTTGGCTTTATTTTGAGACCGATTATCCAGAATCGATACTGATTCCATGATTGCATTATAGATGGCTTTATCTTGACAAAACTTTTCGGTTTGTTCGACTAACCAAACTGTTTCTGTTGGTTCATCTTTAGCTTGATTGATTTCTTTGAGTAGTTCAATGGCACCAGATACTTCAGATTCGGTGAGATTTTTCTTTTCGGTAAAATTAATTACCAAAGCTTCATGTGTTGGTGGGCTTTTATACTTATTGATAAATTCATATACTTCTTTGAATACTATTTTTTCGGTGTTATCTGAAAAGTATTCAGGCCTAATAAAAGGAATTACCTTGCGAATGTATTCATCATTGTATATCAGGTTCTTGAGTATCGTCTGTTCTAGTCTGTTCATTATATTTGTTCGTCATTATTAATTCGGTTAAGATATCACCCATAATGGTATGCAATTCCTCGTCTTTTGTCAAGTCATCGATATCATGTTCACCTGGGTGGATTATTGTGTATCCAAATTGTAATTTGGCCATTTCACCTTCTGAAACTACTCTTGCTTTCTGATAATGGTAAAGAACGCCCTTATATTCTTCCATAAGAAGTCCAATACCAGTTAAATCTGATTCTTTGAAGTCGATGAATTTGTAATCGATGTCTTCTTTATACTTCTTCATCTTTGGTTGATTCCACGGGAGAAAGCTGAATATCCTCTCCCATAATGTTGCTATAGGCAATCTCATATTTTTTCTTCACATATTCTTTAAAGGGTTCATATTTAAGTAAATCTTTCCAGAATTCATCTGTCTGTGTAGATTCAAATCTAACTCGGTCACCAATTTCACCGGTAGTTCGGTCAATCTTTGCATACCATCCAGGACTTGGTTTAGAAACAAACCCACCTTCGATAGCCAAATCAACAAGGCCAGAATACCTTTGTATACCGCCATCAAATGATACTGTAATAGGTATCTTGGCTTTTTCTTTGGTATATCTTGATTTTTCTACATTGATAATAAAGTTGTAACCAACAATTTCGGTGCCATCTTTTTCTTGTTGACGACCAACGATGTAAATATTATCGGCAGAATAATAAGAACCTGTGCCACCACCAACAATATCTTTAGGGAACATACCAATTTCTTTATAGGTATGATTGACTACGACCATTGGAATATCTTTGAGGTTTAGATGTGGTGTGACCATACGGAATAAACTCTTAACTTGCTTAGCACGAGACATATCAGCTACTGATTTGCCATCAAGAGCATCTTCAACTTCTTTCTTGGATGCCAAATTACCGATTGAATCAAGCACGATAATTAATTTATCACCTCGTTGAACATCTTGGAGTTGTTGCATGATATCAAACTTGAGTTCTTCAATGTTTGTGAGTGGTGTGTGTAATACTCTATCCATATCAATTTCAAATGTTTCGAAATATTTAATTGGAGTTCCAAATTCTGAATCATAGAATAATAAAACGGCATCTTTATATTTGTCCATATAAGATTTTGCCATAAGCAAACTAAAAGCTGTCTTAAAATGTTTTGATGGGCCGGCCCACATCGTTAGACCTGGTGTTAACCCACCATCTAATCTACCCGATAATGCCACATTTACCATGGGCACCTCGGTTGTAATCATATCTTTTTCATTAAAGAATTTAGATTTTGAAAGAATTGAACTTTCTTTAATTGTTGAATTCTTTTTTAATTTATCTAATATGCTCATACAAACTCCTCATTTAATATAGTATTATACATCATATCTAGTGTGTGTGTCAAGTGTTTTAATCATCTTTACCGCTATGGGTTCTTTTTATGATGTGGAACATCAAATACAAATGTTATTCTCAATTCATCGCCTACATTTTCTGCACCATGTGGTTTCTTGTTATTAAACCAAAGAAGTGTTCCTGGTTCTATAATGACAACATCATCACCACAATGATACTTATAACGGCCTTGGATTGATAAGTGATATCGGTCTTTGGTTAAGTAATATGTGCCTTGGTCGATGTGTGTGCCAACAATATCACCAACAGGTAATGATAGAAAACCACATCGGCAAAATTTATGAAAGTGTCTTTTTAAAAAACTAATAATTTCCGTATGGTTTTTATAGGCTGGTGTTTCAACACAAAGTTCAGTATTAACAGCCAATTCATTTGGATTATTAACTGCACCCATAACTAATTGTAATACACCGGCTTTAATAATATATTGGTCTTTATCTAATTGCTGGGTACCGGGCATGTTTTTTTGACCACCCCAATCATCTGAATATTTTTCTAATTGAGCTTTTATTTTAGAAACATTAATACCTGTTCTAATGATACGAATATTATCCAAAGAAACCCTCCAATGAATTTTTCTTTTCAATTGTCCAATCCATACAATCCAATACTATTTTAATTGGTTCAATAAAGGCCTTTTCAAATTGTGTATCATAATCAATATAGTTATCAAGGCAAAATTCTTTAGGTAATCTACCAGGATATGAAATGACCATATCTTTAAATGGGTTAGGTTGTTTAAGATAAGTGAATTTTAGTTTTTCACCATCTTGTATTTTAGGATATTTCTTTTCAAGGCCCAATAGTTTAAGATGATGGTTATAAAGAATAGCGCCCTTTACATGAATGGGTGTTCCCTTTTTATACAAGATAACTGAATCAGAATATTCTTTGAGACCATTTAGTCCTCTTGGAAAAGAAATTTCTTCTGGTGGTAATTGTTTAAATGTTATACGGAAGTCTTCAATAAAATTATGAATATCATCTTCGGTGCCACGCATCATAATTGTAATGGCTTCTTTCATCTTTTGGCGAATCGCCGATGGAGTTGATGACTTAATCATTTCAAGTCCCATAACTTTCATCTGTGGTTCATTATATTGAACGCCTTCATTATTATACACATTTAAAATATATCTTTTCTTGGCAGTCCAAATACCTTTATCACAAAGTGCTTCTCTTTTCATTTGCATTTTCTGTTCATAGGCATTTACATATGTAGCCAATTCTTGATAGCTCTCATCAATATAGGGTTGAATTTTATCTTCACATACTTTGTCCATAAATTGTATAATGGATCCTGGGTTTTTATCGCCAGTATAAACTTTATTTACCAATGGACCAAGGCGAAGATAAATCGAATCGGTATCAGAAGCAATTACATAATCTTCCGATGTCTTTAATAATTTATTCATGTATTCATTAAGTTTCTTTTCAATCCAACGAATACTTAATTGGCCTGCCATTGTAACAGCAAGAGCCATTCTTAAATCATAGAAACGGAAATACTGTGAACCTAGGGCACCATAAGCTGAGTTAAGTGAAACCTTTTTAGCTAACTGAAGATTTTCATATCTTGCCACAAGGTTTTTAATTTCTTTTCTTTTACTTGGGTCTTTTTCATTTTCATAATCTTGTTTAGATTTAAGCATCAACTTCTTAAATTTACTTCGGTCATTATACATTTCTTCCATCATTTGTGGCAAGAAACCTCTTTTATCAGTTCGAAAGAATTGACCATTTGGAGTAAGTGTAGTATTTTTAAGTTTTGATAAATCAATTTGTTTATCAATCATTTTATCAACTGTCACTCCTGCCATAATAATGTCACGCATTTCAGGAGAATAATTTGCTGGTTCAATCAAAGTTTCTGGTGAAATATTAAATTGCATCATTAAATGTGGATAAAGTGAATTCAAATCGAATGATGCTACCCAATCATGCTTGCCAACTTGTGGGTCTTTTACATAGGCACCTTCAAAGGCCGAATCTTTTTGTTTGACAGTCTTTGGCGGAACAATAATCTTTTTTTCAAGAAGATAATTATAGATGATGGCGTCCCACATTCTAGTCTGTGCAAAGATGTCTTCATAGTTGGTTTTGGTATCATAGGCCAAAGTTAAACCAAGTTCAATCAGTTTAAGTTTGTTTTCAAGTTTAAAGATGAGTTCTACATCCTTGATATTATACTCAATAAACTTTTGATAGTTTTGACGATACAGAGCATGAAGATTATCATATTCATCATATGATATTTTACCTTCACCAAGTTCAACTTGAGAAATATTATCTAAGCGATATGATTCTTGTGATTTACCACCTGGTGCATACCATCGATATAACTCAATGTAATCAAGGAAAGATACACCTAGAAATTCATAGGCAATTAATTCACGGCCATTAATTAATGTTTTACGATTGTTAATTACATTCCATGGAGATAGTTTCTTTGTTTCATCTTGGCCTAGGAGTTTATTAAATCGATTTACTAGATATGGTATATCAAAGAATTTAATATTCCAACCAGAGAGAACATCGGGACAATTTTCTTGCCAGAATTGTAAGAATCTTTTACATAACTGAATCTCATCGTCACACTTGATATACTTTTCGTTGCCTTGAAGTTGATATTCACCACATCCAAATACAACGATATCGCCAGTCATATACTTAATGGCAATAGCTGTCACGGGTTCATTAGCTAGATATGGGTCGGGAAATCCATTTTCAGAACCAACTTCGATATCGATAACAGCAATTGAAATGTTTTCAATATTCCAATCAATCATGCCTTTTTGCTCATCAGCAATAAAAGCATACTGATAGTTGGTGTTACCATAGATTTTAAAGTTTGCAACTTCTTCATATCGTTTAGCAAAGTCTCGAGCCTCACGAATAGATTCAAACTTCATAGGCTCAAGGTATTCACCATCGAGTGTTTTGAATTCAGTTGTTTTTTTAGAAGGTAAATATAATGTAGGTGTATAAGGAACTTTTAATTTAACACGCCTGCCATTATTAACACCACGATAAAAAATACTATTGCCAAAAGAGGCAACATTTGTATAGAATTTTGTCATTCAACCATTATATCAGATTTTTGGAATAACAGAGGCAATTTCAATACCTACACCAAACATTTTATTATACTGATTTTCTAATTCACGAACTGGTGTTGTAACAGCAAGAATATTATCCATTGAAATGGTAATGCCCTTTTTAAATTCTTCAGCGAATTCTAGGAATGGTGCAAAACCCATTACAGGGCCTTCTTTAGTTGGTTGAACAATCACTTGAACAGGCTGTTTAATGACCACCACATCGTCTTTGGTGCAATCTAATTCACCAATGAGTGTCTGTGTTGATTTAAGTGTGATTAATTTAATAGTCATTATTCTTCTCCTGACATAACATTTCCAGGTAATACACCAATAGTTACCCAGCGTTTAGGAAAAAGCATTTCTCTTCCACGAAATTCATTCATTTCACGGGTTGGGTCTTGCACCCATCCTAAAATTTCAACCATGTTATCATATTCCCGAAGGTATAAATCATATCTATCGGCTCTTGGCATTTTGTATTCAATTGCTAACTTCTTGGCTAATTCACGAGTGTTCATACTGTGTTTCCTTGATTTAAAATAATATTATATCTGAATTAAAATATAAATGCGGTAAACTTATTTACTTTTATTCAGTTCGTATTGGTAAGTTCTTTGACGAAGTTCTGTTGAGCTAAAACGATGTGTCCTTGAATTGTATATTATATCTATGTTGCGGTCAACACAAATTTGTTTTCCTGTGAAATCTTTACCGTGATATTCTTCACCAATGAATCGAACATTTAATGGCAAGAACATGAGTAAGTCTTCAAGGTCTCTTTCAGTTTCATATACAATAATTTCATCGACAAATTTAACAGCATTAAGCTGAACATATCTTTCAACAATTGATTGAACTGGTTTATTTTTGGTATCTGGTCTATCGATTGCTGGGTTTGTTTGAAGACCAACGATAAGATAATCGCAGGTGTGTTTAGCTTCGGCTAACATTAGAATATGTCCTGCATGAAGAAGGTCAAAAGTAGAACAACTGAATCCTATAATCTTACTCACGGTAAACTCCAAATAAAAAACCCCACCGAAGTGGGGTTCGGTATAAGAACAATATTACTTGTTCATTACATACATTGTAACTTCAAAGCCAAAGCGCATTTCAGTTGCTGATGGTGTTGTCCACATGGTATTTCTCCTTAGATTTATAAAGTTTATTTTATAAACCAAATCATTAGAGAGAACGGCCTTTATCTCGGTCATTCAAGGTCTAACTTGAGTTTTATCGTTAGTTTTTTATTCTAACATCCATATTTTATAACACTTTCAGCTAAAATGCAATACTGAAAATCATTAATTACTACTACTTATATTACGCTAAAACCTCAATGTTATGGTTATAGTGTTTTACTCGGTCATCTAAACCTAATGTGCCGCCATTGATTCGTTTAGTTAATGTAACTAAATCGGCAGAATCAGCATATTGATTTAATTTGTTTGTATTCCAAAACCAGCAGGCAGACTCAATGGCACCGGAAAGTGTTTCACAATACTTAACGGCTTCATCAATTGTTTTATCAACTGAATCAGCAAAGGCCTTATAGTTATCATGTCCCGTTAATTGAATTGCACCACGACCATGGTATTTGTAACCATCGCCAGATGATTCTGGTCCATTACCCATACGGTCGGCATAAATCTTATTCCCAATCTTTTCAGGATTACGATTGTATTTTTGTGCAATATCTAAAGCAGGGAATCTTCTTGGAAATACTTTAGTAAGTCCTTCGGCTGAATAGTTTAGATTTTCTTTCAAAACTGTAAAGTCAACTGATTCGTGACCACATTGTGCCAAGAAAGCTGCAACTCTTTTTGGTGAAGTAATTTCATATTTTGGAAGCACTTCATTGAGTGCCTCAAATAATTTTGATATATTTTTGTTTCGTGGTAAACAGGATGCTACTTTTTCTTGAGTGAAATCAAATTCGAAGCTCATAGTATTAACTCTCCTTATTATCTTTGGTATTTCTGTCTCTACGAGGTGTTGGTGCCTTGACAGCTGTTGCAATTGCTCGAATCATCGCATTTTTAAATTCAGTTCTTTTTTTACCACCAGCACTTGCCATTAATCTCTTAATAGTTTTTGGTAATTTAAAGTTTTTATCGGTACCAAACATAATATACTCCAATAGTTAATTGTAAAGGAAAGGGGCCGAAGCCCCATTCTTTATTCAGTTTCGTAGTTGACGCCACCTTCATTAAGAAGTTGAGCTTTGGTAGAATTTAATTTCTTACCAATTTCAATCTTACGAGGCTTCTTGTGGTCAGGAATTATATTCACTAAACCAACACGAAGAATTCCATCCTTATACTCAGCACCTTCAACTTCAACTGTGTCAGCTAGACGCAAAGTCTTGGTGAATGAGCGAAGACCAATACCTCTGTGAAGGTATTCGGCCGAATCGGCTTTGTCTTCTTTATTTCCCTTAATAATCAACTCACCGTTGAGTGTTGAGATATCAATATCTTTTTCACTAAATCCAGCCACGGCTAATTCTACAACATAACGATTATCGTCTAGTTTAAGAATATTGTGTGGAGGGAAAGCTGAGGTTGTTGTTTTAAGGTCTGTATCTAAATATTTCTCAATATCTTGGAAGAAGTTTTCAAATCCAAGGGTTGCATGATAAAATGGTGTTAATCGACTTATTACTGTCATGTTATGCTCCTTTTAAGCGAGTTAATAAAAAAATGTGACCCCTAAGGCATCACATGTTTATTTAGTCAACGATAATATATGCGTCTCGATTGACCAAATAAATTCGGTCTGGTGTCTCTTTTCTAAAGACACGATAGAAGATATAACCATTTCCATGATTTAATACATCTTCTGTATTACGACAATATACAAATTCACCAGTATATTTATTTTTTAATTTTAAGGCTGGTTTCATATTAATAATCTTGTGTTTTTTTACCAATATTATATTTGGTAATTAAATTCCATTCTTCTTTTTCTTTGAAGGCTATAATCTTAATTTGGTGTAATGGTGCTATGTTGTCTTCAAGTAATTTTTTATTTAGTATTTTAACTAGACCCCATTCTTCAAGGAGATTAGCAATTGCGTTTCTTCTTTGAATATCATTCTCTGATATATTTGATGGTTTTCCATCTAATGCAAACAATTCTTTAAAATGAACTATTGCATATCGGCCTTGTTTATGTAGAATATGACATGATTGATAAAGAACTTTTTCTTTACGAGATGATACTCCAATTCGTGTAAGTGTCTCACGAACCTTCAAAAAGTCATCTTGCTCAGCAAGGTCAATTTCAACCCCTATGCCCTGTCTCTTATACACATCTGACGCTGCCGACGAATAGAGAGGTGTAGATCTCGGTGGTCGCCGTATCATTA
>ENA-OSIY01002184-OSIY01002184.1-marine-metagenome-genome-assembly--contig:-NODE-2184-length-10240-cov-8.118961_pt1 | contig 10240 bp, 9 predicted proteins | sample MGYA00237884_ERZ534233 | MGnify/ENA primary metagenome ERZ534233 (study PRJEB26412, sample SAMN06343840) | marine metagenome | isolation source: estuarine water | place: USA: Columbia River Estuary... | reverse complement strand
AACTTCTTCATTTTGTAGAATAGTTCTTATCATTCTATCAACTATTAAATATGGATCTCCGTTAGATGCGGGTCTTCTATCTTCGATATAACCAATTGCATTTGGATCGTTTATTGTAGAGGGAATTCTAATAGATTTAGTTCTATCTCCAATACCCCAACCAAAGTCTTTGATAGACGATGTTTCATTTACACCAGTTAGTCTTTCATCATTATTCTCTCCATATATTGCTATATGTTCTGCATGAGTCTTTTCAAGCTTCTTACACATTTCGATTGCAATATCTTTTTTATTTTCTTTGTCTTCTCTGATAGTCTTTGTTGAGAAATTTACATGCATTCCTGATCCATTCCAATCGTTTCCTTTAAATGGTTTAGGTTCTAATTCAATTCTGTAATCAAACTCTTCACTCAATCTATGAAGAATATATCTTGAAATCCATAACTGATCAGCACCATCTTCCGCAGTAACTGTTCCAATTTGATATTCCCATTGACCTAACGCCACTTCTGCATTAGTTCCACCAATTGATAATCCTGCACTAAGACAAAGGTCTGTATGTGCTTCTACAAAATCTCTACCTACTACATTATTTGCACCAACTGAACAGTAGTATTCACCTTGTTCTCTTGGTTCACCTTCTGTTGGCCAACCTAATGGTCTGTTTGTTTTATTATCAAAGATAAAGTACTCTTGCTCCCAACCCCAATTGGTCTCATCATCATATTTATCTAATGCTTCCATCATTTTTGTTCTGGTGTTTGTCGCGTGTGGTGTTCCATCCGTATTATAAACATCACACAAAACAATAATTGAATTTTTAGTAAATGGATTTAAGAAATAATTTTTAGGATATAACAATAATTCAGAATTAGATGTTTCTGCTTGATAAGTAGAAGAACCATCGTAATTCCAAACCGGTGCTGATTTAGTACCTTTTTTATATTGTCTTAATAAATCTTCAGTATCAAAATCTGATTTAATAATTTTTACTTTACTTCTTATTTGTTGTGTTTTTGCACCATCTAACCAAATATATTCTAACTTTTGCATAATATGTATGTTTTTTCTTATATTTATTAAAAAAAGCTGTTCCGTTTTGTACATGGCCCCTATTTTTTAGGGGCCATGTTGAAAATAATATATTTTTATTTAAAATAAACTTTTACTATATTTGAATATAAAATCAATAACTATTTTTAAATATTATGAACAAGGTTATTTTACAAATTTGGGAAGAATCCGAGAGAGGTTTTGGAACACGACCAGATGGTTGCTCTATGCATATTAATTTAAAAGAAAGGGAAAACTACATACGGTCTATATATAATAGTAGAAAGACTGATGCATCCATACCAAATGAGTATGATAGAATTGTTGGTGAAGGAGTTGAGGTGTTTATAGAAGATACTCTTTTTACACTTATTCAGAATGATAAATCTATTAGACTTACTCAATACCAGATGAATAATCTTATGGGAATGGAAGAAATTACAATAAAAGAAATATGATTACAGGATTTTACTTGATGCTTTTATCATTTATATTATCAGAGATTTACCACTTTTTTAACAAAAAAAGACTTGATTTAATCTTCAAAAATAAGAATATGGAAACGATACGAAAGTTTGATATAATTTTTTATATGTCAAAGATTCTATCTATATTTTGGCCAGTTATAGGATTGTTTTCGAGTTTTAGTCATTTATTTATGTTAATAATTGCCATAAATCTATTAAAATTCATGATTTATCATTTAGAAGACAATATTTACAAAGTCTATATTAGACTTCTTCCTTGGATGAATGTTGTAGTTTATATAACAATACTATCATATAAATTCTTTATACACTAAAGTTTTTAAGATTTTCTTCAGTTATTATAATGAAAGAAAATCCTTTTTTGTTACACCAGTTTATCATAGTCTCCCATTTTTGTTTGTTCTTATAAGCCATCTTTAGATCATATTCAAAACTTTTAAGTTTCTTCATTCCTTTTTCGGGTACTTCTAATTTTCCTTCAGTTAATGCAATTACCATTTTGTATTCTTTCATGGGTTTGACCTCGACTACTACTTCTTTCAAAACACCATCAGCTCCTCTCATTCTATAAAAAAAGTCTGGGTAGTATCTATGTGCTTTTATTCTTGAATCACCATTTTCAAAGTGTGTCATCTGATAAGGTATTTCCAAACATTCTGCACCCCATTGGAATATCTCTTCTTTCAAATCAAGCCATACCATTATTTTTTGTTCCCAAGAGCTTCTGTAGTATACTCCGCCCTGTGTGTTTAACTTTAACACCTTGTCTTTGTTGGTTGGTATGAAGTTACCGCCATGATATCTACTATTGTTAGGTCTAGAGTTTATCATTTTATAGTATTTGTTTTCTTTATATATAAAAGAAAAAATCTTTCATTATGAGTAGTCCTTTATTAGATCGTGTTAATTTAAATCTATTGGTTTATGGGAATGGAGTTGAAGAAAATTTTAGAAATAATTCTATGTTTTTTGCCGAGAAATATTCAAAGAGTGATAAAATGGTCACTGCACAGTCTGTTCAGGATATACAAATGGGTGGGTTTTATTTCTTACATTATCTTGACGACTCTAACTGGATGAAATATTCTCCTGTATTTATTGTAGAACAAAAAACAATCGGTAATAAAGTTATTATAATGGCAGTAAATTTAAACTTTATACCATTAGAAGCTAGAGTTATGATATTTGATCCTTATATTTTAGAAGAGTATTTTGAAAATGACACTTTTTTAAAAGTTGATTATGAAGGTATGTATAATGAGCTTATAGGTTATGGGTTTGAATATTCATTGATGGAATATAATGCTATACAAATAAAAATGGTACATAAGATACACATCGACATGCTTCCAAGATTTTTTTATGCCCAACATCCAAATGCTATATATGATCCAAAAAAATTGATGGAAATATGGAATAAAAAGATTGAAACAAGGTCGCAACGAAATCAAGAAATGATGAAGTCTATGATAAGTGAATTTTATGACATAAATAAAGATATATCAGAAAAATATAAAGTCATGAAAGGTCATATAAATCGTATTCAAAAAAGTCTAAAAAAATATGGTGGTAAATAAAAATACACTATCTTTGTATAGTAAATAATATTTAAAAAATCCACTCTATGAACTATTCAACCTATATTTATGCGGCTGAGAAACTATCATCCTTTGGTCAAAAACAAAAGGCATTGAATCTTATAAACCATGCCAATAATCAGGAAAGAAAAAAAATAAATGAATTGAAATTCAATATATTAGTTGGCGAAGTTAGACCATTTAAAGATGCTAAATTTCATTCTGCTCAGATATTGAGAGGTGGTGATGCAAATACAATTATGTGTATCTTTCAGTCTGGTGTAAATACACATATAATCAATGCGAAAATAAAACCAGATGGTGAAATAAGATGGTCGGATGGTAATTTGTTTTTAGATAGACAATCTGTTAAATCTTATGAAAGATTGATAGACTATCTATCTAATTATCAAAATGATATTCAAAAACTATTAATTGAAATTGAAATTGGTAAAAAAGACTTAAAATTTGTAAATCGTAGTTTTTATATTTAAAAATATTTAAAAAGTAATGTCAAAAAGGGTAGTAAACACTACCCTTTTTTTTGTGCTCTAAAAAAGAGACACATGATATTTTATATATACCTTAAAATTTTAAATAATTTTAATGGCATCGTATAACTATAACAATCAAGAACAGGGACAAGGAATGGGCTTTGTAAATTCCGCAGTAGAGAATAAAGGACTATTCAGTAGAATACTTAGAACTCTATCAAACTATGGAATGAATTATGATGATATGATCATTCGAAACCAGGTCGGTATTGGTATAAACGAAGATCCATATGCAGCTAAAGGAAACTCGATGTATGATTTCTTTTCTCAAAGAGCGGTTGCTTCTGTATTAAATAGAAAATCAATTCCTTACCTAGATAAGGCTTATGCTGATAAAAGAAGAATACTTAGAGAATATTCTATCAAAGACGAAATCAGAGATATGGTCAGTGCGGTTGCCGATGAATGCATCGTATACAACGATGATAGAGACTTCTGTTCTCCAAGACCACTTTCTAACGATTATTCACAAGAAGTAAAAGACAAATATCAAGAGTATTTTGAAAAAATCTATAACAAATATGGATTTTCTGATAGTATAACCGCGTGGAACATGATAAAAGACTTTCTTGTAGATGGTTATGTTGCTGTAGAGATTGTATTCGATGACAAAAAGAAAAACATTATCGCTTTTAATAGACTTAGACCAGAAACTCTTGTTCCTGCATACGAACCAAATGTAGGACATCTTTGGATTCAGTTCCCTGAAGATCCTCAATTAAGAAGAATATTTTTAGATTCTCAGATTGTTTTTGTTTCCTATTCGACACAAAATGACTATTCCGAAACTTCTTATGTAGAAGGACTTATTAAACCATATAATCAATTAAAGATACTTGAACAAACTAAAATTATGTTCAACGTAATCAATGCGACAATCTATCAAGAATTTAAAATTCCAATCAAAGGACTTTCTAGACAAAGAGCAGAAGAACAAATTGGACAATTGATACATGATTATTCAGAAGAAGTTGAATGGGATGAAACATTGGGTACTTTAAGTATCAATGGATCTAAACACTTACCATATAATAAACAAATATGGTTTCCAGAAAGTGATGCTGGTTCTCCATCTATGGACTTAAAATCACCTGCTGGTCATGATTTGAATGAGGATGCAATGCTTAAATGGTTTCACCAGGCACTTAAAAGAGCTTCTAAAATTCCGTTGACACGTTTCGAAGGAGAAGGTGGTGGTGGTAATCTAATATCAGATGCTGCTGAGATGACAAGAGATGAGATTAAGTTCCATAACTTTATATCTAGAATACGAGCAAACTTTAAAGAACTTATAGTTAAACCACTTAAACTACAGATGCTTATCGAGTTTCCTGAGTTGAAAGAAGATGAGATTGTTCTTAATCAAATGGATATAATCTTCTACACTAATCAAATATTTGAAGAGTGGAAAAAGATAAACAATTTGTCTAAAAAGGCGGAAGCACTTGGAACTCTTACTGCAGTAATGAATGGTGAGAAACCTTACTTCCATATCGAATGGTTGATGGATAATGTCTTCAAACTTACTCCTGAAGAGAAAGCGGAAAACCAAAAATACTGGGCAAAAGAGGCCGCTGGTGCTGGTGGTGGTCCTGCTGCAGCTGGTGCTGAAGGTGCTGCACCTGCACAAGGAGGTGAAGGTGGTGAAGCTCCTGCTGAAGGTGGACAAGCAGCCGCCGAAGCTCCTGCACAGGGTGGGCAAGCAGCTCCTGAGGCTCCTGCACAAGGAGGTGCCGAAGGTGGTGGAGAATTTGAATTCTAAAAACATTACATATAAGAAAAGCCACTCAAATGAGTGGCTTTTTTATTTATGCGGCGTTTCCATATGTGTCTACGTAGAAGTAGACTACTTTATTATCTATTATATGAGGTTTTAAATCGATATCCATAGAATTTTCCATAAGTTCTTTTACTACTTTACCCATAGGAGTTTCTAATACTTTACATCTTAGAGTTAGTTTTTGCACTTTGTTTTCTTTTAGAATAAAAGACATTGACTTTATTCTAAGTACACTCATCTGCATTGAAAGAATATTTCCACTATTTCCAAGTTGTGCAAACATTGATATTGACTCTATATCGAATTGTATTCTTTTACCAGATTCTAAAATACTTGTTAGTCTAATATCTCTTTTGAACGAAGTCCACTCTTTGTATCTAGACATCAAATCCTCAAATTGATCCAAAGTATTGTTGTTTAACAATACTTCGTAATCAAAATCTTCTAGATTATCATCTTCCGAAGTAGACCAATCTTTGAATACTTGTCCCATTAGAATCTCATAAAGTTTATCTGTTTCTTCTCTAAATCTACTGATTTAACAACAGCTTTGATAGGATCCCCCAATCTAATCTGTTCTCCAAACTCATTGTATGCTAAATATTTATCTACATCTGTAGTCCATTTCCCATTAAGAGTTTCTAATCTTATCAAACCCTCACATTTGTTTTCTGTAATCTCTACATAGATTCCTCTATCCATTACTCCAGTAACAATCCCATCAAATACCTGACCAATTCGGTCTTGAAGATATTCGGCTTGTTTGTACTTAATAGAATCTCTTTGTGCTCTTGATGCAACAAGTTCTCTCGCCGAACACCATTTTGCTTGTTCTTCTATTTTTGTTGGATTTCCTTGTTTCCCTGTTGTTAGTCTATCAAACAATATTCTATGTGTTATCAAATCGGGATATCTTCTGATTGGAGAAGTGAAGTGTGAATAGTGTGTAAACCCTAATCCATAGTGTCCTATGTTCTTTATAGTATATACGGCCTTTGACATTGATCTTGTAACTAAAGTCTCAATCATATTTTCTTCGGGAGATCCTTTTATTTCCTTTAAAAGGTGGTTAAGGTTATCTTTCAGTACATCTCCTTCCTCATCTAACTCAAGCTTGTAACCAAAATTGGTACATATACTCTGAAGAGAAGCCAACTTATCACCATTTGGTTTGTCGTGCACTCTATATACATTGTGCCATTGATCTTTTGCTAAAAGCTTGGCAACTGATTTGTTAGCTAACAACATATATTCTTCAATAAGTTTGTTTGCGTCTTTTTGTTCTTTGAAGTAGACTCCGATTGGTTTTTTATCATCTTCTGCTAGTTTGAACTTTACTTCAATCCCACCCATTTCGATGGACCCGTTTTTTATTCTTGCTCTTCTGATTTTTTTGGCAAGAGTATCTAATTGTCTAATCTCTTTATGATAGTCTCCGTCCAATCCTTCGATTATCTCTTGAGCTTCTTCATATGCGTATCTTCTATCAGAGTGTATGACAGTCTTTCCGTGCCAAGTATCTTTTATCTTTCCATCTTTATCTAATGTGAATACTGTTGAAAATGCCAATCTGTCTACATTTGGTTTAAGTGAACATATTCCATTGGAAAGTCTTTCAGGAAGCATAGGTACACATCTGTCAACTAAATAAACAGATGTTGCTCTTTTGAATGCTTCTTTATCTAACTCAGTTCCAAACTTTACATAGTGAGCAACATCTGCAATGTGAACACCTACTTGTATATTGTTAGGATCTCTCATATCTATTGATATTGCATCGTCAAAATCTTTTGCATCAACCGGGTCAATAGTTATAGTAGTTACGCCACGCATATCTTTTCTTGATTTAATCTCATTTTCAGATATTATCTCAGGTACAAGCTCTGCCTCATTAAGTACTTCTTGTGGGAATTCAACTGGAAGTCCATATTCATACATTATTGCATTCATTTCGGCATTGTTTTCTCCAACGAATCCGAGTATTTTGATAATCTTTCCTCTTGGTGATTTTTTATCGATATCCCAATCTAAAAACTCTACTAATACTTTTTGTCCGTTTTCAACATCTGACTTTCCTTTTATATAGAAGTCTACTGCCATCTTAGAGCTATCTGGTACTACGAATATTGTTTCGTTTTTTACTTGAGCAGTTCCTACGAACTCTGTTTTGAATCTCGAAGTCGTTTCTAATACTTTACCTTCAAGTTTTTTCTGTCCTTGGAATATCTCTACTCGAGCAGTATCTAAGTGTAGTGCGTTGGCAGTCTTCTTTTTGTGTATAAAGATTTCTTTACCATCTACTTTTATACAGGCATTTCCTGATGTGGAGAATTCTACTTGTGTTTCGAATATGTCTCCTTCTTTAATTTTATTCATTTGGTTTGTTCTTTTTTGATATATTGTCGACTCCGTATTTTTCAATCAGAGTGTTTTTCATTTTTGACAATACTTTTTTATTCTGTATTGGATAGTCTACACCGAAGTTTTTTCTCAGAGTTTCTTTTCTCTTTGTTTCTGAGCATTTTCTACAGGAATAGTCTCCCCAGTTTTTGTTATCGTATTTTAGGTAGTTTTTATAGATTACATCTTTTTCGATGCCACATCCATCACATTTACATTTGACTTTATAATGTGATCCGTTTGGTAGAAGTCCAACGGGAATGACTATTATCTCACCAATAGAAATATCATATCCTAAGTCCTCATAATATTGGTAGTTGGACTCATTTATTTTGATTTCAATTTCTCTTGTAAGTATCATGTTTCTATTTTGATGGATATAAAAAATCCACCTATTCTTTTTATACAAAAACATGATTTAGTTTTAATAATATTTATTTTTTTCTAAAATAAATATAAATGTTTCTCTTCTATAAAAAATCCACCTTTATAATTTCTATGTTTTTTATGGTTTATATATACTCTAATAAAATACAAAAAAAAACACACTTATTTCATGAAACCAGTTCTAATTGTAGAAAATTCAACGAACTCTCTCGTTAGAGAAAGTTCTGGCACTGGTAAGAAGGACTATATTTTAGGTGGTACTTTTACAGAGTTTGGCGTTAAAAACCGTAACGAAAGAATCTATACCGCTGCAAAATTCCTTCCTGCTTTAGAGGAGATGAATGAAAGAATGAACAATCTTGGAATTGTCTATGGTGAATTTGATCATCCAGACGTTTTCGATACTTCGCTTTCAAGAGCTTCTCACGTAATTACGAAAGCTAATTACGTAAAAGAATCAAACTTGGTTGAAGGTGAAATCAGATTATTAAGCACTTATTGGGGAAAAGAGGCAAAATCGTTAGTTGACGATGGTTGTCCTATTTTCGTTTCATCAAGAGCTGCAGGTATTACTGAATCTGATGGAACTGTATCATTAAAAAAACTTTTTACTTACGACATCGTTGCTGACCCAGGTTTTGCATCGGCAAAAATGAGTGTAAAGATTCTTAATGAATCACTTGGTTACAAAGACCCACAATCTAACTTTAGGATATACGATTTATCCAATGAGTCAAAAACGGAAGAGTTATTTAATATGAACAACAACGAATTTGTTACTAAACAACAACTAACCGATTACTCTCAGTATTTGGTTAAAGAGTTGGCGTCAACTAAAAAAGAAGTTAAGACTGCCATTACTAAAGGGAATATGAACCCTAAAAAACTTGAGCAATTGCTTGAGTATTACGATGAATTGAACAACACTAATTCACAAGTAGCTAAATATTTAGATTACTTAGCTGAGAAAGTTCAAATTATGGTAAATGAAAACAAGTCTTTAAAAGAAACTACAGAAAAATTAATCAAACATAACGATTATTTAGCTGAAAATCTTGAAAAAGCTGTAAACTATTCTGAATACTTAGCAGAAAACTTAGATAAGAACATTGCTTATTCTGAATATGTTGCTGAAAACTTAGATAAAAACATTGCTTATTCTGAGTATGTTGCTGAAAACGTAGACAAAAACATTTCTTACACAGAATATGTTGCTGAAAACTTAGACAAAAACATTGCTTATTCGGAATACTTAGCCGAAAACTTAGACAAAAACATTGCTTACTCTGAATACATCGCTGAAAACTTAGATAAATCTATTGCTTACGGTGAGTATATCGCAGAACACGTTGATAACTCTATTGCTTACTCTGAATACTTAGCAGAACACGTTGAAGGTAACATTGCTTACTCTGAATACATTGCTGAACATTTAGATGATAATATCGCTTACTCTGAATACATCGCTGAAAATTTAGACAAATCTATTAACTATCAAGGATTAATCGTTGAGAAATTAAACGGTGGTAGATTAAACGAATCAGAAGGTGCATTCCCATCATTAAACGCTGCAGGATTTGAAGATCTTGAAGATGATGAAGATGAAGACGAAAACGCATATGGTTCTGAAGATGAAGACGAAGACGAAAATGGAATTGCTGAAGTAACTCCTAATCATGCATACGCACACGAAGATGATGAAGATGATGAAGATGAAGATTGTGGCCCAGGTGTTACAGGAAACTCTGATTCAGAATTATCAGAATCTATTGATAAATTAATCGAAGAAGCTAAAAAACGTAAAGTTTCTGAGACATCAGATTTGAATTTCTTGAAATTCATGTCTAAATCACAAGTTGATAGCTACTATGCTTTAACTAACGAAGAACAAGAGACAGTAAAATTACACATAAACGAAAGTAATTACTTCACACAAAAAGAAGTATTGTCTTTAATCTCTGAAGCGTTATCAACTAAAAACGAATCTCTTGAAGAAAGAGT
>ENA-OSIY01002182-OSIY01002182.1-marine-metagenome-genome-assembly--contig:-NODE-2182-length-10247-cov-6.968043_pt1 | contig 10247 bp, 12 predicted proteins | sample MGYA00237884_ERZ534233 | MGnify/ENA primary metagenome ERZ534233 (study PRJEB26412, sample SAMN06343840) | marine metagenome | isolation source: estuarine water | place: USA: Columbia River Estuary... | reverse complement strand
AAATATAAGATATCAAAGTTTCTATACATTAGCTCTAGCATGGTGTATGGTGATTTTAACGATGATGTAACTGAGGATTATCAGTGCAAGCCACAAGGACAATATGGTATCATGAAGCTTGCAGGCGAGAACCTTGTTAAAGATTACAGCCGACGCGGTTTGTTCGATCATACCATTATTCGTCCCAGTGCTGTATATGGTCCATTAGACGTTGAAGATCGTGTTATTGCCAAGTTCATGCTTACTGCCTTGCGCGGTGAAACACTCAAAGTTAACGGAGCCAGCGAAACACTAGATTTTACCTATGTTGACGATGCAGCAGACGGCATTGTTGCCGCAGCATTGAGCGAAAACACTGCCAATAAGACTTACAATATTACAAAAAGTCACAGTGTGAGCTTGTTACAAGCTGCCGAGGCAATTGTAAAAATGGTGGGCAAAGGCAGCTATCAACTCAAAGCCAAGGACGCTGACTTTCCTAGCCGTGGCGCACTAAACATTGATGCGGCACGTAAAGACTTTGGGTTCGACCCCAAAGTGGATGTACATGAAGGCTTTGAAAAATACTACGAGTGGATTACCAACTCGGCTTATTGGTCGGATCGATTAAATGATAATAGAACTAAATGACGACTTACCCTTGGTCTTTAATTTTCCCAACTATGAAATATCAGTGTGGGATCGTAAGTATGATCATGTCTGGTACTTAGATCCTACTTTTAGCGATCTTGATAAAATTTGGGTTTGGCGAATCCCTGCAACTGAGCCATGTTGCGGAGTTAAGGATATGGGTTATATTAAACCAAATCTTTCAAAGACTTTAGATGTGGTGTTTATCAGTTATCATGAAATCAACGCCGAACAAAATTGGGAGAGATTACTATCCAAGGTGCCCAATGCTCGACGAGTGGACAATGTCAAGGGTATACTTGAAGCACATCAAGCTGCTGCTCGTGTAGCCACTACAGATATGTTTTATGTAGTAGACGGCGATGCATATATTCTAGATGATTTTGAATTTGATTTTAGCCCTAGCATATTCGATCGAAATTGTGTTTATGTGTATCATTCTATGAATCCCATTAATCAACTATCGTACGGCTATGGTGGTGTAAAAATATTTCCAAAAAAAGAACTGCTGGCCAGTCAAACTGCTAGAACTGACATCACTACATCAGTTACTCCTAAGTTTAAAGTTATTGATAAGTTGAGTAATATTACCGCATTTAACACTGATGCTTTTAGTGCATGGCGTAGCGGATTTAGGGAATGTGCTAAACTTGCATCCGGCACAATTGATAATAATAATTTAATTGACAACCTTCAACGATTACATATATGGAAAACAATCGGACATAGTAATGCGTTTGGTATGGATGCAATTGAGGGAGCAACATTAGGAGCCGAATTTGGATCTGTTTACAAACTTGATCCAGACAAACTAGAATTGATAAACAACAGAGATTGGTTGAAAGAATTATATGATAACAGTAGACAAAGACGCATTTAGTAGTGGTCAAATTGGTAGTAAAATTTGGCTATGCGAAGAACTAGAAAAATTAGGTTGGGATTCCAATTTAACATACATATACGGCGGGTGGTATGGAATTACTGCATTCCTATTATTATCTAGGGGCAAGTTTCCTGTTAGCAAAATTAGAAGTTTAGATATAGATCCTGCCGCCGAAGCAGTAGCCGATGCAATCAATGAAAATTGGTTAATTGACCGTTGGAAGTTTAAAGCTTTTACACAGGACTGCAACAACTACGAAGGTCAGTACGGCGATCTAATCATAAACACCAGTACCGAGCATTTTCACTCTAAAGCTTGGTACGACAATATTCCACTTGGTACTAGAGTAATATTGCAAGGCAATAATATGCCGCACGATGATCACTTTGTTAAATCGGCTAGCGCCGAGGACTTTGCTAAAGACTATAATTTAACCAGCGTGGACTTTATTGGTTCTAAGCACTTTGTATACCCCGAGTGGTCGTTCACTAGATTCATGCTTATTGGCACTAAATAATAGCGATTTGTGGTGCGTTTTGTGTAAAAACTAGGGATTTTTATGCCCTGCGTTTGGCCCATTCGTTAATGGTCCCAACATCTACATAATTAGTTGTTTGAACACTTTTAAAAATATTACCTTTATTAATAGAATGTTGTATCACGTGACTCACAAAAAATTCAGTGCTTAGTTGATTTATAAGAGAGTTGTACGAAGATAAAAACTCTGAGATTTTATCAAATTTATAACCGCCCACACAAAATTCGTCGCTAATGATCGACTTTTCTACAATATTCTGTATTATTTTGTGATTGTTTGATAAGACAAAACTCTTGTTTAATATCTGATCGCCTGAATTAAGATTAGTTATTTTATGGGTACATACATAATTGCCCTGCTCAACCACATGATCAAAATAGCTATCGCAATCTTTGATGAACAGAGATTCTTCTAAATTAAATTTTGATAATTTTATAATATTAAAAACAGTGTCGGCAGGACCTTTTGTCAAATTGGGTATGACTACTACATTAATGTCTTTTATTCTATTCTTAAGTTCGGCAACTGCATTGTATTTTTCATTGTGCTCATGCAGTACCCCAACAGTAATATTAAACTTTCCGTAATAGGGTTTTAGAGTATTCTCTATCATTAATGACTGATTTATATCTTCTAGTAGATACTTTGGTTTTCCCCCGGGATACCTGGTTGATAGGCCCGCAGCTGGTACTATAATTTCCATATTTTGTAAATCTCCTTGGTTATAAATTTATGTTCTAGTGTTCCCGATTTACAATTCCTATATATTCTGAGAAGCATTAAAATGTACAAGTAATTGTCAAATGCTTCGGGAAAAATTTTCATCAACTCGTCATTTATATATTTTAATTGGCCGGGGATTTTTACTTCAGTGTTTCTCAAAAACCAATGTCCCTCTAAATCTTGTCTTAGCTTTGCTATGTCAAAAATGTAACTATTGTATGGGCCTGCCGAAACATCAATCATGTAAAAATTTCCAGTATTGCTGTAAATTAAATTTTCAAATGTGAAATCTCCATGATAGTCACTTTGATAAAGATGCTTGGGCAATCTGTTAAACAATTCTTCTTTTGTAAAAGGCAGTAGACTGCAATCTATTTCGGATAGATTATTGCTAAATACATCTTCGTAGTTTTTAGGTATTGAATTTTTCTTAAAATTATTAAATGTTGAGATTAAAAATTGTAACAAATTTTCAGCCGAATTTATCAACAAATACTGACTAATTCCTATCCCTGGAATATATTCCATTTCTAGAAGTTGATCGTTTTTGAAGATAATCTTGGGAACCAAGTATCCTTTATTGTATAGATATTCCAGCTGCGTGTGGTTTCTATCTATAGAACCAATTTTTCTCACCATCAAATTGGAATTGTTCTTAACAATGTAGATTTTTGCGCCAGAAAATCCCTGTAATTCTTGCACAATTTCTTCAGACATGTTTTTGATATTTGTTAAAATATTGAGAGTCCCATTTTTTAATAGCATCAAGGACTACTTTTTTAGGCCAGGCTGCAACTGGACCGGCTGTCATGTCTTGACCACACTCGTCATAGTGCTGTAATAATTGTAAATCTCTCCAATCTAAATATCCTTGATGGATTTTAGCCATGTTTGTGACCCCAGGTTCAACAAGGCATCTATAAAAAATACAGTCTTGAAATTCGGTTGCCTGAATAATTGCTTCAACACAACTCACACAATGGTTAAACCAGAAAATATGCCAGTCGTAAACTGTTGTATCCTCCCAACCCTGAATAGTTAAATTATTAAATATTTTCTCCATGGTATGAAAATCAGACACCAAGATCACATCTGCCAATTTGGCAGATGTCTGCAGGTCTGCTGTCCATATAGTACCTAGCTTGTTTTTGTATGCATCAATTTTATCTAATCTAATAGGTGTGTTGCTACTAAAGAACAAATCGGGTCTGACCACAATTACATAATCGTATTGTATATTAGAGTTTTTTATTAATTCAATACCTCGCAACCATCTATAGATCATTGCCGAATTGTATTTCTTTTGTACAAAAGAGCCAAGATCATCGATTAACATACCATGGGGAGTTTTTCCCAAGTCATCCAGGATTGTTTTTTCAGTAACTGATTCAGTAACTGATAAATTTATTTTTTTGCAAATGTTTGTTGTTACATTCCAGGTACTAACATACACATCCACCATTGGTGAATCAAGAAATGTCATTGACTTTCTACAGTGTTTAAAAGTTCGATATTCCCCAGATATTAAAACTGCTATTCTTGTCATGCTTACGAGTCCATTATGTGCTTGTTGCGATGTAGTTGTGTGTAATACTTTTTCCAAAATGCACTCTGTGCGGCATTCATATCCACCACTGGTAATTTTAATTTATCACGCAGCTCTACACTAATTTGCAAGTAGTGTTCGCGTCTACTTTGAAACGATTGATTATTTAATTTTTGATAAAGAGCATTGAGTGCGTCGAAATCTTGCACTTCAGTGTAATTCCACGTGGGGTTTAGCATGACCATGTGTGTTCCAAGTCTGGCCCCGTACACTGCCCAACTACCATATTCAACATCTGCGCCAATACTGTGCCAGATATTAAGATATTCAATGTTCTTATAAGATTGCATCCTGTCAAATTCTTGTATAGAGACTTTTCGACCTCGATCCAAGCACATTTTGACCCCTTCTCTAAATCCAGCACGAAATGCATGTAGTGGACTTCCATTGGGATAAGTTGTCGAGTAACAATTGTTCATGGGCTTGTATAAGGGATCAAAGCAAAATTCAACTACAGTTTCGTTTCTACCGTCACTTGCTTCATGTGTTTGCATACGGTTAATGTAGTCCTTGGTCCAGCAACTGAGACCACCATTGCCGTATTGCAATCCATTTATATTATTGCGAGCTCGCCACCTAAATACACAATTGGCATTGTCGTCAGTCAGTGTCAGTGACCGATTAAAGAATTCAAAGTCCGGCATGTTATCGCCATCAATTAGTATAAATCGGTCAGTTGTGCTTATGGCTGCTGCTGCCTTATGGGCTGCGTCGCTGCCTTTGACTCCGTCAACTCTGACTGCCCATGGTATTTTGTGTTTAATATCAAACCAGAATTTTTCCTTCTGTGGTTCGTCGTAGCTTAGATAAACACAATCCAAGTCTGCTATTTGTATTTCATTATTCATTGCTGTAGTAATTCCAAGTATCTATTGCATCAATGTAATTATCGTCAACTACGAAAATCATATTATTTTTTATGGTTTTAAACTTACCATTGACCATTTTTTCAATCTTTTTATATTTAGAGCGGCGTTTGTTTTTAACTATTGCGCCGTCTATTACTTTAAAATTATTACACATGTCAATGCTGTTATAAGTTGCGTGATCTACTACAATAAATGGAAATTCTAAAATTTCACTTCCATCTGTTTTAGATACACATTCTTTTGTTTCAGGATCATAATATATCTTAAAGACAAATTCAGGAGTAGTATTACTAAGAGTAGCTCGCCTATTTGAAGTAGAGTTGTTCATAATGATCAATTACCTCCTGCGTTGGAAAATCTTTATAATGATAATGAAATGGTAACCTCTGGCGGAAAAAGCCCACGGTTAACGTGTCACGATCAAATTGATGATGCACATATTCTGTCCACATTGCTTCATCCGGCCATCCCTGTATTGCACCCTTCATATGAGTAAACATGGGAATATTACCGGGAATATGGCATTTTTCTTTGCCAAATAATCTTGCGGCCAAAGCAAATACCAAGTCAGTACTGGCCGGTTCGTTCTCGGCATTTTTTAATACTGTCGTTTTGATATAGTGCCAATTCTTAAAGATATGTTCGGCATATCCAAAGAATTCAGTTGCTGCATCAGATTTTTTAAAATAGTAAAATCCAGCATAAACATCTAATAGTTCATTGGTATCAAACACTGCTCGATATGCTCGTGTGGTTGATATTTTTTCAGTATAAGCAGCGACCTTTGTTGTAAAACAAATGTCATTTTTGGCCAGTATGTCCCACCAATGATCTATATTGGCCGGAACAAGCATATCAGATTCAAGCTTGATGGTTTCATCGAATGGGCTGGCTATTGATGCCTTCCATTCGTTTTGCATTTTCCATCGTTCATTTTTTGCATCGTCACCAAGTGGTACCGGAATAACATAATCAAATACTTGACGATGTTTGTCTGTAACTGTTTGTAGGGTTGCCTCGTCAACCACCACTGCATATTTGTTTATACTATTAGCGACTTTGATACTCAATGCTTGTACGTAAGCAAGCTCTAGATAATTGACAGCTCTAGTATTTTGGGCAAAGGTCAAGTATCCTCGGGTCATTAAGCCAGTGCCTCTAGTTGTCCAAGTATTGCGGGATTGGTTATGCTGTCCTTGTTCATGATATGAACATTGGTATTGGTTACTTTTGTAATGTTTTTATTGCCATCACGATTTGTCCAGACAAATACTATTTCGCCGTTTGGTCTGACTTCTGCAATTTCTACCGGAGTATTTGCTGTTATTAATGTGCCGGGAATTTGAGTAAAATTGTCTTGACTATATCCAGTAAGCACTTGTAATGCTATACTTAATGTGTAATCATTTCTAAATAGTTCCATACTAAAATTATAAAGCCCCGAATAGTAGCTATAATTTTCCTTGATGGTTTGCATAAAGCTAAAAATATTTTCTGCCAGGTTACATTTGGTAAAGTACACAACTGTTGCCCATTGCATATGTATTCCGGGGTCGCCAACTCGAGCACTGCTTTGTAAGTTAGTCCATCCAGTAAGTTCATGTACTTGATCGTAGCAAGCAAATTCCAAGTCGGTGTCGAACAATCCAGCCAAGCTGTTGTTAAACATTAAATAATCCGCATCGATTAATAGAGTTTGATCATAAGGACTTAACTCGTATGCATTGCTACGATTCTGATTGTGCCACACTGTGCGCTCTGTGCGATTTGCAAATTTAAATATACGTTGTCCTCGGCTATTGGATTGTTGTATAATAACGTTATCAAATACAGTATAATCAACCTCCTCGGTATCAGTAATCAATGTCACCGGTAATTTCAATTGTTTCTTAGCTAGTCGAGCAGCAATTGTTGCAATACTAACATAGTCCAGTTTGGAATTATAAGCAAAAATTACTATACCTTTAGACATTGGATGCTCGTCTAATTGCATTGGATACTTGAAAATTATCGCACCACGTGGTGGTAGAATTTTGGTATGCTTCTTTGAGTTTAATTAACAACTCAACACGATTGACTTTTATCGGATTTTTGTGAAAATCTTCCACAACAAGATCGTCGTCGGACCAGCTGTTTAGGAAAGCAATAAGTGTAGGGGTGGCAATAAAGAGGCCGCCGGCTAGTGGCACTGATAATAGTGCGTCGGCTGACTCTTTAATATTTTTTCTGTGCAGTTCGCGATCAAATGCAGCATCGGCGAATTCTTTGAGTTTATTTGGATCCATGTTGATTAAATACCGTTTTAGTATTTAATCAACCTATGTAACGTACAAATAATTAGTTTGGTGTTAGTGTGTAGTCCTTGGTCACCGAATATCCCAACCAAGTAGCAGGGAAAAACGCTGTAGTTGGTCGACTAATTACCAAATTAGATTTTACAATGCTAAACATATCGCCAATTGTTCCTAGTCCAGAATCATTATTAAAAGTAGTAACAATAGTAACTGTGGCTCCGATATTTCCGTTATTGCCGTCGTTGTTGGTCACCGACATTTCAACTTTTAAATAATCTAACTCATTGCCACCATAACCACCGTAGCCATACCCACCGTAGCCATACCCACCGTAGCCATAACCGCCATAACCGCCATAACCGCCACTGGGGTTTTCTTGGAAATGTTTCACTAATGCAGTTCCGAAACTTTGGTTGCCCCAGTATCCGCCATTATTTTGATCTAGTACAAATACTTGATTTCCATAATATCCATAATATCCATAATATCCATAATAGTCATTATTAGATCCAATTTTAATTGTGTTTCGGTACCCAATTACAACAGTTCCAGCAGCTTGGCATAATTCGGACCAAAATAATGTTCTCGGCGTTTGGACATTGGCTGTGTTTGAAAAGTTCAACTTAAATGTGCCGCCGGCATTAAAAAAGTATCGTGCTGCATCAGCATTTGGAAATGTTACAGTGTGGATCAACCTTAATTTAGTAGAGTCGCCGTCGCCCCACAGGCCTGGGCCGCCAGATGACGTGCTGTAATCAGAAACTATAACAGGATCGTCAAGCTTGTAATATGACTTACCAACGTTGTTGAATGCTGATTGGATAGATGATGTATAGGACCGCGGAGTAATTATATATCCGGAGTTCAAGGGATTCTGGCCAGAATAAGTGCCTGCGCCGTCCTGGTGATCTCGAACTCTTAACAAAACAGAATCTATATTATTCCATTCAACCGCACGAACAACATCTCCGGTCATAACCGGGGCAAGGTATTCATCACTTTGTCCATATCCGTAAGGACCAAACCCAGTACCCCATATTAGTCCGGCACTTGGGACTCCAGCAGACAGTGTCCCGTCTTCTGAACCAGTGGCAAAGATGTTATAATCACCCTTGCGTATAATATTGCCAATTACGTATGCCATGTTATTATAAACTTATTCTAACAACTGCTTCAACTAAGGCAACCCCGTCGCCTTCTTTGCTGACCAATGCACGTCCGATTACATTCCAAGGTGTGATTTCTTCTCCAGGAAGTACAGCACGAGCTACACCGTTGCCGGCGCTGACCAAACGATCGTGCTTGTTAACTGAACCAATTACTTTGACTGGCACACGTCCTATGCTGGCCACTGCTGGATGGCTTAGATTGGTGCCAGCCTTGCTGTTCATTAAGTATGCTGGATCTGTGCTGATCACCCCAAATACGTTATTGGATAAAGCAGTATTGACTTGAGTTATTTCTTTGTCTCCGCCCAGGGCAACTACAGTGCCGGGTTCATAAGCTTGGTCTGCTTCGAATCGTTCAGCCAAGTCAGCGTATTGTGCGCTGGTTGCTACACCATGAAATGTTGTGGCGTAAACAGATTTCAGACCGTAGTCTGAATCACCAATGCTCCATCGATCGTCATCCAACAGTGTTACGTCGCCGCCCAGGATCAATGCCTCGGCATTATCAAGTTGAAGCGTATCTGCAACACTTTGTGCGCTGCCAGTGGCATCTCTGCGCACTAACTTGTTTAATGCAACTCCTTGAAGCGTCAATGCGTCCTCGACTGTGCCCCAAATGGTATTTCGAGGTATGTTTGTATATCCATCAATATTGATAGTGCCCAAGTCGGCTTGTGTCAGTCCCGGTTTTACTATTTGATTTTGTCCCTCGACATAAAAGCCAGGAACTTTTGACAAGACGTCAACTGTATATGCAGCGATGTCTTTACTCCAAATTCCAGTTACAACGTTGTTTACGTAAAATTTAATAACAACGTGATCAACGCCAAAATCATCACGAAGGGTATCGGGAATGGCTCCAGTTACCCCTTCTCTTAAATTGTATAGCGGGCCAATTAGTATCCAAGCCGTTCCAGAATAGGTCTTTAGCTGCTCATTGGTAGTGTCCCACCATTGGTCCCCAACGTTTGGATCAACTGGTGCGCTAGGACTTGCTGTTGCAGAACCAATGTTTTTCCAGGTGTCGTTTGCTGTGCGAACCTTCATTGTTTTTCTACCGGCATCATACCACAACTGCCCAGTTAATGGATTAGTTGGCTCTGATGCGTTAGCAAAATTTTCAAGCAAGAAGACGAAGTTTTCATTCATCAATGCTCCGTATCCAGCGAAGTTTTTGCCGATTAGGTTTAAACTGGTGTAGTTGGTGTCAACTGCGCCATCTGATACTGTTGTAAGTGTGTCGCCATTATAGCGATCTATTCTATATGCCATTCTTATTGCTCCGCAATTCTTAGTTATACCTGTATTTACCAGGTTCCTGCATCCCAGGGCTGTCGTTTCCAAATATCCCCAAAGCCATTGTAGCTTCCAAAACAATAATACAGATAATCTGTATCAAATGCGATTTTTCCAGCATAATCTCCAAAAACACCTTTACTAGAAGTAGGAGGTGTATCGCCCGAAAATGCTTTTGTTGTTTGTATCTGTCTCTTATACACATCTCCGAGCCCACGAGACAGGCAGAACTCTCGTAT
>ENA-OSIY01002181-OSIY01002181.1-marine-metagenome-genome-assembly--contig:-NODE-2181-length-10252-cov-5.355184_pt1 | contig 10252 bp, 20 predicted proteins | sample MGYA00237884_ERZ534233 | MGnify/ENA primary metagenome ERZ534233 (study PRJEB26412, sample SAMN06343840) | marine metagenome | isolation source: estuarine water | place: USA: Columbia River Estuary... | reverse complement strand
ATAAAGAATATTGGTCAACGGAGTTTCCTTCTCCGTATGGTCCTTCAGAAGATGATGTTATAATCTTCAGTGAAAAATCAATACCTGGTAAAACTTTATTATTAGGTTGTACAAAAAAGCTAATTCCAATTACTGATGTGCAAATGGATATTGATCCTTGGTATGATGGTCCAAATGTTATTATTAAAGATTGGTTAGATAATACTGACTTCTATGAAAATATTTTTGGTGATGGTGTTTTAAACCTTACCAAAGAATTAGAGCAGTGTATTTTGGAAATGGTTTCTAAAAATTGTAAAGTCTTTATTTGTAGATGTTTTAATTACAAGTTAGAAAAGTTAAGAATTGCAACAAACTTTCCAAATAAGGATAATTTTTCAATAACTCCAACAGAGTCCAAAATTTTTGATGATTATAGTATTCACATATGGAAATTTCAAAACAATTAGACATTGATGTTCAAAAGGTTTTAAAATCTTTTGAGATTTCACAATGGTCACATAAGACAAACTTTGACCTAGTAAAAAATCTACCTGTTATAACCAGAGAAGATTTTCGTAAAATTAAACAACAACCTGGTATTTATTTATCAAAAACTTCCGGATCAACTGGAGAACCAGTTACTATCGAGAAAACTTATCAAGATTATGTTTTATACATAGCAACTAATGTAAGAGAATTGAGATGGAGAAAATGGGATTTCAGTAAGAACTTAGCAATTATAAAAGCAAGATCCAATAAAGAAGATAAAATAGGTTGGGGTGTACCTTATACTTTAGAGCCTAAACAAGGTATGACATTTAAGATTGGATTTGAACCTATATCTGTTTTACAAGAATGGTTAGAAGAGAAAAATCCACATTACTTACATTGTCCACCTTCTATTGTTGATCAATTGGATTTATCAAAGGTTACTAATCTAATAGATGTTAAAGGAACTGGTGAGAAAGGTGGTACTATGTATTCAAGTGAAGAGTGTGGTACAATCGCAATTCAATGTCCTGATAATAAAGAAGTTTATCACGTAATGGAAAACATTATTGTTGAATGTGATGAAGAAGGAGCTATAATTGTCAGTAATTTAACAAATCCTTATGTTAGGAGATATAAACACGGTGATCATATTGAGTTAGGAGAATGTAATTGTGGTAGAACTTTACAAACAATTAAAAAAATTCATGGTAGAGTGAGAAATATGTTAGTGTTGCCAAATGGAGATAAGAAGTGGCCATTATTTGGAACAAGAGATATACATGAGACATTCAATATTAAAAGATTTAAAGTTATTCAATCCACTTTAAATGATTTAGAGGTACAGATAATTGCAGATAAATTAAGTTCAGAAAAAACTGATGAATTTATTAGATTGATAATAGATTCAGTTGGTGAACCATTAAACGTAACGATTAAGTATGTTGAATCTTTTCCAAACTATAAGTTTGAAGAGTTTATAAGTTTAGTTATATAGGTTATTTTAAATTCCTATCTTTTTTAATTTTATCTGTCTTACTACAGATATTGAGTCTGACTCACTTAATGGATAAACTACATCAAATTTTTCTTTGAAAAATTCTTCTAAATCTTTCCAAGAATGTTCAGTGTCCTTAATTGGAAATCCATTTGTATCATACTCAAGATAACTATTAAAAACTTTATCATAAAGTTTTGTTTCTAATTCTCTTTCCTCATCCCTAAGTCGTGCAGCGGTCTCATATTGTTGACTATGTATTGCAATTCTTTTTTCTTTAACTACGATAGCCATTTCTTCTATAATCTTCTCTAAATTCTTTTCTTTCTCCATTCGATATATTTTTTTACTTCTTCGTGTGAAAGTAGAAGTTCTTTGGTATTATAACTTAAACCCATTTCCTTTTCTGAAATAAGTTTATGAATTTGTTTATGACAATCTGATTTACAAATCCATATTCCGTGAGTTCTCATAAACATTTTATCATAAAGTTTATTGAACTTTTTATTTGAATGTAATGTACGTGGAATTAAGTGATGAAAATTTAAGTAATCATCACTTCCACATAGCTCACATTCTTCTACTTTATCCAAAATTTTTATACTTCTTTACCTTCCCAGATTTGTTTAATTTCTAGTTTTTGTCCGTGATACCAAGGTGATAAATAAATCTCCGCACCATCTGATTCATGGTCACAAGGAAATTGTTCAAATCCTTCGCCAATTCCGTCAGACCACTGGCCTTGAGTATATTCTCCTAATTCTTCAAGTTCGTCAGCTGTTAGAACTTCTTTTGTAGAGTAAACTGTGTAAGTCCATAATTTACCATCTTCAAATCTAAAATCCATATAACCTGAACTCAATTTGTGTTTAAAATCTTTGTGCATATACTCAACAAACTCGTCTTGGCAGTCGATTCCATTTAGTTTAGATCTATCAGATATACCTTCTTCTCCTACGTAAGAATCTCCCGCAAGAGCCTTAATTATTACTTTTCCCATACTATTAAATTTAATTTATATTTTATTTACAAATATAATGAAAGTTTTTCAAAAAACAGTGATTTCTGTAAAAAATTAAAGATATATAAGAAAAAAAGAAGGAAAATCCTAATGAAAAATTTACTTGTTAAGTGGTTTAGTGCAGAGTGGTATTGTGAGTGGTTTCACTCCGTACACAGTGATAAAAATGATAATACAAAATGGTATTGTGAACATTGTAAATTTTCGAGGAAAAAGGATAAGTTTTTTATTTAACTCTAAACTTTTCTGACTATATTTGTATATTATTTATAAAACTATATACAATGAATAAAATTGAACGAAATCAGTTTACTGAAATACTTAATTACTTGATTGAAGATACCAAGGATGGTACAAGACAATGGAATAAAGCCATACATTCATTTAATAGTGATACTACTTATTATATGGACTCATTATCTGATGATGGTAAAACTAGATTTCAGTGTTGTATTAAATTAGATCCGGATACATTAGGATATGAGAAACACGGTTGTATAAGTATTTTTAATAAGGGTTTTAGTGGTGGTTTTAAAGTCTTTGGATTGAATGATAACAAAGACATTTTAGTTTTAGAAAAGTTAGTTTATGATAATTTTGTTTCTAATCTTATACATTCAGTTAGACCAAGTACCACACTAGGTAATATTTTAGGTAGTATGGGAAAACAATATACTAGAAATAAAAAACTGGAACAATTACTAGAAGGTGTTGAGAAAGACCAAGTAGAGATTGATGAAGTACCAGTAAAGAAAAAGGGATTTTTCGACATTTTATTTTAATATATAATTAAAATAGAATGAAATTGATGAAACATATAGACACCTTTGAAGGTTTTAAATTTAATGAATCTCATGCAACTTTTAAACCAGGTGCTTTAATTGAGTTTCACGTACCAGATACAAATAAAAATCATGTTGGTAGGGTTGTTGCAATAGATGATACTCATATCACCGTTATTGATTTAAAAGACGATAAAGAATTTAGATTACCAAAAAAAGAATTTGGTCCAGCATACGAAAATTAAAAAAAATCAGTGAACTTCACTGATTTTTTTTATATAATTTATATGAGATCAATTGAAACACAAGCACCACATACTATTAAACAAGGTTATAAAAACATTTTTTTAGGTGGATCTATCGAAATGGGTACTGCAGAGCTTTGGCAAAAGAGAGTTATTAGTGATTTATCTGACTTACCAATTCAATTTTTAAATCCTAGAAGGGATGATTGGGATTCATCATGGACGCAGGAAATAACAAATTTACAGTTTAAAGAACAAGTTGAGTGGGAGCTTAATGGTTTAGAAATTGCGGATATTATTGTTATGGTATTTGACATAAATACAAAATCTCCAATCTCATTATTAGAGTCTGGTTTATTTGCAAAGAGTGGTAAACTGGTTATACTTTGTCCGGATGGATTTTGGAGAAAGGGAAATATAGATGTTATGTGTGAGTTTTATAACATTAAACAAGTAAAAGATTTTAATGAACTAATTAGTTATATAAGAAATGATGTTGATAAGAAGTAAAAAAACCCTAGATGGAATCACAATGGGTCGATTCTATGAGTTTAAATGGTATGCAAGTAATGGTAATGTTGTTATTGTGAATAATAGATTTCATTTGATTGCTTACCCTGCTGAATATTTTTATTTTGAATCTTGTCTTTCAAAAGAACAAAGGCACGATAAACTAAGAGCAATGTTAAAAAGTAAAACATTTTTTACGGTATAATTTTTAATATATACTGAATGAAACATATTAAATCATTCAATGAAGAACTAACTCCTTATGTTTATATAAAAGCGGCAGGACTTGCAAAACAATATAAACAACCTAAAAGAGCAGATCGATTTACGGATTGGGCAAATGAACTAACCAATAGAGAAAATATTAAGAAAACTAAAGAAAATCGAGAAAGACTTTCACAATATGGTTCTTTTGATGGTCATTTATCAGTAGGTTATAATGATGAAGACATTGTTGGTAAATTCTATTTAGACATTTGGTTTGATGATGATTGGTTTGGAGATATTGTTTATCAGTCATGGGGTGATGGTGCTTTTGAGTATGGTATATCACTACCATTTGAAATTGAAATAATTGCGGCTGATGAAGAAACTCAAAGTAAAATTGATGCTACTGAAGTACAACAGAATCATGGTGTCATATGGCCAAATAGATTAGAAATGAATTTGAGTACATATGATCAAACTACGAAAGAAGTAAATTTAAAAGCTAATGGATATGGATACTATCCTAGAGATACTGAAGATTTTCACTTCTCGGATAGACGTAATGCAGTAAAATTTAAAAAGTTATTGATCGATGCACTTGATGGTAAAAATAATTTTGGTTGTTCAAACTCTTATGTAAGATTTGATACCTTAAAAGATCATATTAAAACAACACTTGATAAAATTTCTAATAATGAAAGATTAGTTGATTGTCCATTGGATGCTAGTATTTACGATGATTTAGTAAATAATATGAGAAATATGTCATTAAATAAACTTTATAAAGATTAAATAATTTTCCTTATCTTTGTAATATGAAGAAATTTATATTCACACTCTTATTACTAACAACAAATTGTGTTTCTCAGACTGAGAAAGATACGATTAAACTTCCTATAAACTTATCAAATAATTGCGAACTTCGTTATGATTTTTATCCTAACTACGATGGTTATTATGATTGGAAAAGACAGATATATATTGTGAAAAAAGAAGGTGTTTGGATTGAAATGACTTATATACCACTAAACTATAATGGTTACTCCGTGTATAATAAAACGCATTATACTATCAAAGATTATGATGGGGATGACATTACAAAATTTTATTTAATTCATAAGAAAAAGTTTCCGTACGCAACAAAAAAACATTATTAAAGCAATGGTAAGAGATAAAGTGTATAAAGAATTTAATGTAGGTGACGAAGTTTACACCGAAAAAGTAACTTGGAAGGCAATTTCTGCCAACAAACCGTATATTGTATTAGCTTGTTATAAGCCAGATGGGTATGTAGATGATTATCCTGTTAGAGTTATTGAAGTTAAAACTGATATAGGTTTTATATCAAGATATGCAACCGATAAATTTCACAAGACTGATACACAAATTAGACAAGATAAAATAAACGAAATACTAAATGACAATTAGAAATTATAAGAAAGAATATTGGGTTGGTAAAGATTCATTCGGTAAGATGATTTATGCTGGTGATACGGTCGAAGTTTGGTTACCTTGGGAAACACGAAAACCTCATCAATCTAAAGTTCTTTGGAATCGTATGGACGGAGCTTTCATTGAGTCTCATCCTGCACATATAAATCTTCACGGTGGAATGAAACATCGAGATTTGCGTTCATACCTTAACACACCTTCTATACCTATTTGGAATTATGATGAAGACGAAGAAGGAGTTATCTCAGGATACGAACAAGGTTATGTTAAAAAAGTTAAGTCTTTTTATCAGGAATAATCTCTAAAATTTTAGAGATTTTTTTATCTCGTATAAATTCAGTCATTCCAGATATACTTAATGTTATAAAAAGATTATAGGGTGTATATTCTAATTTTTTAATCCATTCTGTATAGAATTTTATGGAGGAGTAGTTATCATTTGTTGATATGTAATCTTCTTCACTACTTGTATATTCTTCGATAATTTTATTATAAAGTCTAAAATACCACTTGTTATGAATTTTAGTACCTAGATCTATTTCAGGCATACTTTCATCACGATTTTTGAATTCAGAAAGTCTTATACCTATACCTTCAGATCGGTTAAGAAAGTCAAATCTATTTACTGATCTATAATAACCATCAACTTCAATTGATTCAACTATTTCAGTAAAACTTTTTTTTATCTGTTCTTTCATAATACAAATATATGAAATAATTTTTTTATATATAGTAAAAATAAATTTTTATAATGAAACTTAAAAAATTCAATAACTTCAAACTAAATGAAAATTTAGAAGGACTACAAGACACCAATATGGCCACTACTGGTGAAATAACTTTATACAGACTAACTTCTCACTCAGTTGTTGATTTAAACGATCCAGGAGAGTTTTATGTAAATTCACCAGAATCTGTTGATCCAAAATTATTAGATAAACCAGGTCAAGATTTATTCTTAATTACTGTTACTACTGACGGTTCAAACATTGATACAGAAGGATCTGAAAAAGAAGCTGCAAAACAAGACAATGAAGCTATTGTAATGGTTAAAGATTCTACTAAATGTGAGATTGTTACTATAGTTCCTTACACTAAATAAACAATTTTACTTTACAAACTATAATTAGTATGATAGATAAAATAGAACTATTTGGAAAACAAATAGAATTAAAGACACATAATTGTCACCTATTCGATCAAGAAGCACAACCCGTTGAAGAACCTTATATAAACTTTTATATAAGAACTAAGTTCTGTAACGCGAAATGTGCTTTTTGTACTTATGCGGATGATGCAAGTAAATACTCTGCTAAGAAACTACAAGAAGTATTCGAAGAAATTTCTCCTAAAATTAAAATAAGAAAGGTTGCCATTTCAGGTGGTGAGCCTACTTTATATTGGGATAACTTCGTAAATATAGTAGAGTTAGCTAAAAAGTATGCACCTGATGCTGAGTTAAGTATGAATACTGATGGATTTCGTTGGAAACAATTATTTGAAGATCCAATTTATAAAGAGTTTGATTATATTCAACTATCTCGTCACCATTATGATGATGTTATAAATGATGAAATCTTTAAATGTAAAACTCCTACATTTGATGAAATTAAATGGGCTGCTGGACTTCAAACACATCCACATCAAATTCAATTTAGATGTAATTTAATTAAAGGTTATGTTGATAATAAAGATGAAGTATTTAATTTTTTAAACTGGGCTAACTCAGTTGATATAAATGATATAGGTTTAGTTTCTTTAATGCCGATCAATGATTACTCAAAAGAGAATTATATTTATTTTCACATTAGAGAATTGATTGGGGATAATTTCTTTTTAACAAAAGAATGGAAAAGACATGGTGGAGGTTGTGAGTGTTTTAACTATGTTTATATGCCCCAGGATGAAACATTTAGAAGACCGATGAAAGTATATCATAAGAATACTTTTGCACCGTCAGACATCAAAGAAACACTTGTATTCGATGGTCAGAATGTAAGATTAGGATTCGATGGTGATATAATATACTAAAAAAGAGACTTAAAGTCTCTTTTATTTTTTAACAACCACTTCTTTGGTAACCACCACCGCCACCACATCCATCATTATGATAGTAAGTTGGTGCAGGTTGAGGTGCTGGTGCAGGTCTTACTGGTGGTGCAGGTGCAACATAAGGTTCTATATCGTGTTCAACACAAAATTCCATATAAGTTGCTTTTTGTACGTCTCCAGTTTTAACTAAGTCATAAACTGCAGCATTAAATTTTTCTTCAAGTGTTGTACCTTGGTATCTTTTGCTATAAAAAGCATAAAGCTTATTTAATAAGTCTATTTCTTGTGACATTATTTTTAATTATTTTTTCTTACCAATCACATGCAAATCTTATTGTATCTAGATCGTAATCTACTAACAATTTTAGAACTGCGGGATAGTATTTTATTTTATTTTTCCAGTAATCACCTGCATTACCATCAATTACCTTTTGACACCAGTCTTTTGAATATCTACTTGATATTGTACCTTCTTCCCACATATCCATGTTGTCGAAGAATTCATTACCATCAAAATCAAAATCATTATTATCGATGAATTCGAGAAAGTCGGACGCACTAGCAACAGGTTCAATAAATACTTTTTTATCAATGGACTCGTTTATTTTATCTGTGAATTTTTTCATAACTTATATATTAAAATCTTTTTTTATAATTTCAACACATTCTTCAAATCGTTCTTTCCAATCTCCACCAATTTCAACAAAGTGACAACCTCTATTTACTAGTTCATTTTTAATAACTTCATAGTGTGCTTGTCTTTCTTCTAAAAAACTTCTTGTCCCATCTTGTATTGCGTCACAATCTGGTTTCAAAAGAATATATAAATCATACTTTTTCTTCTCAGAAAGTTTATTTAAAAACCAATCAGTTTCTTTTTGATGTTCTTCATTAGGACAATACATATCTAAAAATAAATAAGTTGTAATGTCTTCTGTATCACAGAATAATAATTTGTTTGATCTTTTAATCGTCCAGTCTTCTAATGTTTGTCTTCCTTCTGAAATTGGAATAAAATCTTCTACTCCAACTTTATTACCATTATTTTCATAAACTATTCTACCATACTCATCAACAAAATTGGTTTGAAACCAGTTCGATAATTCTCTTGTCATTGTAGATTTGCCAACCGATTCTGGTCCCATTATTGCAATTCTTTTTACAAAAAATGGTTTTAATTCATCTGAAATAAAATTCCATTTCTCAAAAGGATTTTCTCTAACTGCAGTTCCTGATACCGGAACAGTTTTTCTTTCTTTATCTACTAAGAAATGTTCTACACCTAAGTACTCTGCAAAATCATCACCATAGTCTTCTGATGTAAATACTACATCTAAATCATCAACTAAATTATATATTTCTGGTATCCAATAAGAGTAGAATTCTTGTAGTGAACTACATTCATAATCATGTTGAGGTAGTCCTGTATCATCAAACTGATATACGGTTACATTAGGGTTGTTTTGATACGTTTTCTTTAGTCCGAGGTATCTTAGGTCACCGGGAATAGTTTGTGACTTATTATGTGATACAATGACGTGAACGTGTTCACAATTCTCAATTGCGGTATCAATGAGGTACTTATGTCCCAAGTGGAAAGGTGCAAACTTGCCTAAAACTAAACCGTTTTTATATTTTTTTTCCATTGTTTTAAACCGGTTATTGCTAAAATTAAAAACACAAAGTAAGTTATTGAAGATAAATATTGCTCTTCATTTACGAAGAATATTATAAATAAAATATCAGCAACTATCCAATATAACCAAGTATCAATTTTTTTCTTTGCTAAAAGTGTCATTGCGATTAAACTAAATGACGTTGTTATACCATCAAAGTAAGGTGATTTATCACCAGTCATTATCAGTGCACTTGTTATAAGTGTTGTGAGTAAAAAACTGGAAATAGCTAATATGTTTCTATCATGTTTTTCTAACCATTCAACTTTATTATCTTGAATTAAATCCCATTTACTCCATCCATATATTGCTTGTATAAAAAATGGAATTTGAAGAAACATGTTTCCCCAAATATGATTTTCATAAAAGAATAGACCGTAGAAGATTACTCCTACCATCGCAAAAGGCCATGTGAATATATTATTTTTAACTGCAAATACTACAGATAATAAACTAAAAATGGCTGCTATGATCTCTACTAAGTTGTTCATCTGAATTTCTTACTTTTTTAACTAGTTGTGTTATATATTTTGTTAAACCTATTAAATCTTTTGATGATTCTTGTGTAATTTTAGTCCACTCTGAACATTCATTTACTTTGATTGTTAGTTTAAAAACTGAAATCTCGTTATCAAATTCTAATCTAAAATCCTTTGTTTCTTTTATTAAGTACTTTGAACCATCTGATGATGTTTTTACTCTTTTTGTTTGTGTTTTCCAAAAAGGAAAAAAACCAGTGTTATAAGTTATTGTTTGATAACCTTGCGGATTTGATAAATATTCAGAGGTAAAAGCAAATTTAATTTTACTGTACTCGTTATTTAATAACAATACCGAAA
>ENA-OSIY01002180-OSIY01002180.1-marine-metagenome-genome-assembly--contig:-NODE-2180-length-10255-cov-7.241600_pt1 | contig 10255 bp, 7 predicted proteins | sample MGYA00237884_ERZ534233 | MGnify/ENA primary metagenome ERZ534233 (study PRJEB26412, sample SAMN06343840) | marine metagenome | isolation source: estuarine water | place: USA: Columbia River Estuary... | reverse complement strand
TTTTCAAGCAGAAGACGGCATACGAGATTTCTGCCTGTCTCGTGGGCTCGGAGATGTGTATAAGAGACAGGTACTAGAGCTACAGCAACTACTACTATAGTTGCACCAAATGCTCCTAGTAATTTATTAGCAGTTATGAAAGAAAGCAAACTATTATTTTCATGGAATCCTGCAACTACTGCAACCAATTCTTTACCTATCGAATACTATGAATTACGTGAAGGTGGAACAAGTTGGGCAAATGCTACATTTGTAGCTAATATTCCTGCTTCTATTAATATACTACAGTATTTATATGGTATAACTAATGTAACAGAGTTATCAACTGTACCGGTAGGTACATTAAAGTATAATCAGGCAAAAGTTTTTAGAATAGCATCAAAAGATACTTTTGGTTTAGCTTCTACTACTCAAACAACTGTATCAGTAACTTTAACTAAGCCAAGTGCTATAAATAGTTTAAATGTAAATATTGTAGGTCAATTTATTAATGCAGCCTGGACTTCTATTATTACAGGCACTTTATTAGATGTATTTACTTTACCTATTGATAGATACGAAATTCGTGCAACCCGATCTGCTAACGTAGATGAAACTGCATGGAATAATGCTACATCTTTAGCTTCATTAAGTGGTTCAGCAATAGCACTAGACCCTCCAATTAATCCTAGCGTAGATCCTTTAAATAATGCCGATGGAACATGGTACTATTTAATAAGAGCATACGATTCGTTTAATACAGCAGGGGCTTTAGCAAATAAACAACTAACTATAACTAAACCAACTAAACCACTTAATTTCTTTAATAAAGTTATTGATAATAATATACTATTAAACTGGGAAGATTCAGCGCAACATAGTTTCCCTATAGCTACATTTATGTTAAAGAAATCTTTTAATCCATTAGCAGCATATACTGAAGCAGAAACTGTTGGTACTAAGTCTGGTAATTTTACTACAGTATTCGAAGAAACCTCTGGAAACTTCTCTTACTTTTTAGTTGCCATAGATACTGCAGGTAATATCAGTGATATGTCACATACAAATGCTGTTGTAAATCAACCACCAGATTATGTACTAACTGGTGATATTTACCGAGATAACTTTAACGTAACTAGTTACGGCTCAAATACTATAACCTCTACTAGAAGTAATATAGTTAAATCTGATGCTTTAGGTACTATAGGTATTAATAAGCTTATTGGTCCTATGAGTCCTACTCAGACTTTTGAGACTCATTTTACTGGTAATTCTTGGACAATTATACAAGATCAAGTAACTGCTGGTTATCCTGTATATGCTCAACCGTCAACAAATACAGGTACTTTAACAGAAGTTATTGACTATGGCATTATTTTTAATACCAATCAATATGTATCAATAGCTACTGATATATCTAATATATCTGGTACAACTGGTACATATCAAGTTATATTAAGTACAAGTACTGATGGTATTACATATACCTCTGCAAGTTCAGCAGTACAACCAGGAACCAATAGTAATGCAACTTTCGGTGTATTTGCAAGTAGTTTTAGATATGTTAAAGTTGAGATAATTTTAAACTCTAATACTACTGGTATTGACTTACTTCGTATCAATGATTACAGATTAAAATTAAGTATTAAATATACTAATGATGGTGGTAGTGGTCAAGTATCAGATAATGGAATCTATCAAATAAATGTATCGGGTGGTGGAAGTGGTTATACCTCAACTCCTACAGTAACAATAGGTGGAAATGGTACTGGTGCCGCAGCTAGAGCAATTATATCTAGCGGAGCAGTTACTGGTATTGAGGTAACTAACTCAGGTTCTGGATATACTTCTATACTACCCGGTGATATTACTATTACTGGTGGAAGCGGTGTAGGGGCTGTAGTTGGTTCAATCATTAAAACTTCCGCAACTTCAGGAACTATAGTTGCATTTAATTATAATTATTTAGATGTCAGTGGAATACAAATAACTTATGGTGGTACAACACCGGGAATAGCTATCTATGATTTTGTAGATATTACATATCCTAAGTTTTTTAGAGTATTATTATTTAATAATTCTGGTACTCCTATAACTGGTAACTTTTCATGGTCTGCAAAAGGAACAATATAAAATATGCCATCAGCTAATTGGAATCTACCGACCCTAACTAGTACCTACTCTAACTTTGTATCAGAACTAAATTCTAAATTAGATGATTTAGCACTAGGTTTAGATACTACACCTACTAACCTTCCCACTGGGGCGATCCAGTGGAAGGGGGCTAGTAATAAGTGGCAAAAGTGGAGTGGTACAGCATGGGCCGATCTTTCAAGTACTTATGCAATAAATGTAAGTACAGCAAATTCATGGAGTACTCCAAGAACTATTGCACTAACAGGTGATGTTACATACTCTACTACTATTAATGGTAGTGCCAATGTAACATCAGCCGCAACTTTAGCAACTGTGAATGCTGCAGTGGGTACCTATGGTTCTACTACAGTAGTACCAGTAATTACAGTAAATGCTAAAGGTTTAATAACTAATGTAAGCTCAGCAAACTTGGCAAGTATGGCTACTCAAGCTGCATCATCAGTAGCCATTACTGGGGGTACATTAAGTGGAATTACATCACTAAATATACCTAGTGGTTCTGGCTCAACAGCAGAAGGCTTGGTTCAATGGGATACAGTTACTGATAGATTGACCATTGGTACAGGTGCAGCAACTAAAACTTTTGTAGACCTAGACAGTGTTCAAAGTTTAAGTGGAAAAAGTTTTGTAACTCAAGTAGCTGGTAATAGTAGTTTACTACCAGCAACAACAGAGTTTGTAACTACTGCTAATAATTTAAAAGCTAATCTAGCTAGTCCTAGTTTTACAGGTACTCCAGTAGCACCTACCCCACCAATCTTAGATAATACTACTAAGATTGCTACTACTGCATATGTTAATAGTAATGCCTTAATGTTACAAGCAAATATTGGGTCTAGTATAAACTTAGATACTATGACTAGTAATGGTGTATTCCATCAACCAACAGATGCAAATGCTACAGTTTTATTAAATTATCCAGTAGCTTTAGCAGGTAAATTAGAAGTATATGTAAATGCAACTATAAATGCAATTTATCAATACTATCATGTAGCTAATACTACAGATATCTATGTTAGAGCTAAACTTGGTGCAGGTGCTTTTACTAGTTGGAGTAGGTTGGCAAAAACTACAGATAATGTAACTAGTGCTACTACTGCTGTTAATGCTACTAATGCTGTTAATGCTACTAATGCCGTTAATGCTACTAATGCGGTCAATGCTACTACTAGTACCACTCAAACAGTAGGAAACGCAACTACTAGTATTGCTACTACTGCCTTTGTTGCTACAGCATTAACTACTATAAAAACTAAACCAGGTAGTGGTGGTGGTAATGATGATATATTTATTGAAAACAGTAGAATAGTTACCACTAATTATACACTTAGTCCAGGTAAATCAGCAAGTTCTGTAGGACCTATTGCAGTTAATTCTGGAGTTGCTATAACTATTCCAGTTGGTGCTAAGTGGGTTATACTTTAAAAAAAATAAGAAAAATACCCCTCTATAGAAATATAGCGGGGTATTTTTTTATCCTTGACTTAACCTCCCATAGCTGGTATACTATTTAAAATCATAGAAAATATACATAGGGGTTATATGAATATTATTTTAAATAATAATAAACTAGAGTCACTAGTGATAGGCGGTACTGGTCCAATGGGCCCTATGGGATATTTATCAAGTAGCCCTGACGTTGATACAACTAGTTTACAAGATGGATCTGTATTGGTTTACAAATCTTTAACACATAAATGGACTTCTTCTACATTATTGAATTTACAAAATGTAGATGGTGGCGAATTTTAACGGAGAAATAAATAATGGCTTCAATTTTACGCATAAAAAGGTCCTCTGTTAGCGGAAATCCAGCTACACTTGCTGCAGGTGAATTAGCTTATTCAGCTCTTACAGACAATGGTAGTAATGGTGGTGACCGTCTTTACATAGGTATAGGTACTGAAACTGGTGGAAATGCGGCTAATCATCTAGTTATAGGTGGTACCGCATTTACTAACTTATTAGATCATGCTGCTGGTACACTAACAGCTAGTTCAGCTTTAATCGTTGATTCTAGCAGTAAACTAGATAACATCAAAGTAGATAATATTGACCTTAATGGCAATACAGTTAGTACTTTAGATACTAATGGTAACTTAATATTAAATCCTAATGGCACAGGCATGGTTCAAATTGCTGGTACATGGACACTTCCACGAAGTGCTGGTACCAACGGATATGCTCTTATTACTAACGGTACTTCTTCAGCTACTTGGCAAGCAATTAGTGGCAATTTAACCATTGCTGGTGATACTGGTTCCGATATAGTATCTTTAATTAGTGATACACTAACCTTTGCTGGTGGCACAGGAATTACATCTACAGTTACTAATAATAATGTAGATTTTAGTATAGATAATACTGTAGCTACTTTAACAGGTAGTCAAACCCTAACAAATAAAACAATAAATTTAGCAAATAATACTTTAACTGCTACATCAGCTCAATTAGCCACTGCAATTAGTGATGAAACAGGTACTGGTGTATTAGTATTTTCAAATACTCCAACACTAGTAACACCAGTATTAGGTGTAGCAACAGCTACTTCAATTAATAAATTAACTATTACTGCACCTACTACTTCAGCAACACTAAGTCTTGCAGATGGTAGTACTTTAGGTACAGTAGGAGCTTTCTCAACTACACTAACATCTACTGGTGCTACTTCAGTAACGCTACCAACTTCAGGTACTTTAAGTACACTAGCCGGGACCGAAACATTATCAAATAAAACTATCTCTACAGGGTCAACATGGAGTGGTAATACAATTGCTGTTGCCTCTGGTGGTACTGGTACTACAACTGGTTCGATAACTGGTTCAGGTGCTTTAACTTATACAGCCGGTGGTTCTAATACTAATGTTAATTTAGTTCCTCAAGGTACTGGTACAGTTGATGTTGCTAGTAAACGTATTACTAGTGTTGCTGAACCTACTAGTCCTCAAGATGCTGCAACAAAAGCTTATGTAGATAATGTTGCTGCTGGATTACATGTTCATGAAGCCGCTCATTGTGCTACAACAAATACTCTTGCAGTATTATCTGGTGGTACAGTAACTTATAATAATGGAACCTCTGGTCTAGGTGCTACATTAACACTTAGTGTTGGTATTTCATCCATTGATGGTCATACCTTAACTAATGGTGATAGAATCTTAGTTAAAAATGAAGTTACTACTGCAAATAATGGTATGTATGTTCGTACTAGTGCTACAGTTCTTACTCGTGCCAATGACTTTGATACTGGATTAGAAATACATGGTGGTGATTTTACCTTTGTTGAAAACGGTACTTTATATAATAACACTGGTTGGGTTCAAACCGAAGAAGTTGTACTAGTTGGTACAGATGCTGTATTATGGCAACAATTTTCTGGTACTGGAACATTTACAGCTGGTGCAGGTCTTACATTATTAGGTACTGAATTTGATGTTATTGGTACTGCGGACCGTATTACTGTAAACCCTAACTCTGTTGATATAGCATCAACATATGCTGGTCAAACTTCAATTACTACATTAGGTACAATCGGAACTGGTACTTGGCAAGCTGGTATAGTTGGTCCAACCTATGGTGGTACTGGCGTTAATAATGGTACTAAAACCATTACTCTTGGCGGTAGCTTTACACATTCTGGAGCTCATACACTAGGCTTAACTACTACTGCAAATACTAGTGTAACATTACCAACTACTGGTACTTTAGCTACACTACTTGGTACTGAAACATTAAGTAATAAAACAATTACACTATCTAGTTTCTCAGGAACTACAGTCGCTGCATCTGGTTTATCAACATTTACAAATGTTACAGATGCATCTAGCCTAACAACTGCTGCGGTAATATTATCGGGCGGTTTATCAGTTACAAAAGCAATGTATGTTGGTACCAATATTACCGGTGCCGGCGCTGCCACTTCTACCTTGGATGGTTTCAGTATTGATGGTGGTACATACTAAGTAATATACAGGGTGGTTTTTACTACCCTATTACCTTTTTTAAGGAATTGCAATGGCAAATCAATTTTTACTGAAGAAATCTTCAGTAGGGGCAAAAGTTCCACTAGTAACAGATTTAGTTTATGGTGAACTAGCATTAAATTATGTTGACGGAAAAGTATATTACAAAACTGGATCAAATACTATTGATCAATTTGCATCAAATACTGCTACTGCAACCTTAACAAACAAAACTTTAACTTCTCCAGTTATAACTGGTGGTTCAATTAATAACACCCCAATCGGTGCAACCACTACTAATACCGGGGCGTTTACTACAGTAACTGCTTCTGGTGATATTAGTGGTGGTTATTTGAAATCTACAAACTCTCAAGGTGATGAGGGTGGTGAGATTTTATTAGCAAAACCAGCAACCAATTCAACTATCTCTGGTACTGGTGTTACGATTGACATTTGGCAAAATAGACTTCGTATTTTTGAGCAGGGCGGTACAGCTCGTGGTGTATTTATTGATTTAACTGCTGCAGCAGCAGGAGTTGCTACTAATTTAATAAGTGCTGGTAGTGGTACAGTAACATCTATAGTTGCTGGTACTGGCTTAACAGGTGGCACAATAACATCGTCTGGTACTATTGCCATTGACTCTACAGTAGCCACACTTACTGGCACTCAAACACTTACAAATAAAACATTAACAAGTCCAACATTAACAGCTCCAGTATTAGGAACTCCAGCTAGTGGTAACTTTAGTACTGGCACATTTACTTGGCCAACATTTAATCAAAATACAACAGGTACTGCTACAACAGCTACAACAGCAAATGCCTTAAATACGGCAAATAGTTATACAGGGGTTAATTTTACCGCTACTGGATCATTAACTATTGGAACTGGTGGTACTTATGTTGCCGGATCTATTTATTCAGACGCTTCTTGGGGGATGATATTTAGAGCAAAACAACCAAGTCCAACTCAAGCAGAATATAGATGGGCAACTTCAGCTGATACAGAATTAGCACGGCTTTCAACCGCAGGAAATTTAACTATAACTGGTACGGTTGCAGGCACTAATATTACAACAGGTGGTAATGTTACAGGCACAGCAGCAGGACTATCAGCTACGTTAGTTGCTACATCAGGTGGCACTGGCCAATCTACATATGCTATAGGTGATTTACTACAGGGCGGTACAACCAATACCCTAACTAAATTATCTGCAGTTGCTACAGGCAATGCTTTAATTTCTGGTGGTGTAACTACTGCCTCTTCTTGGGGTAAAATTGGTTTAACCACTCATGTGTCAGGTACATTACCAGTAGCTAATGGTGGTACTGGTGTTACAACTAGCACAGGTACAGGTAATACCGTACTAAGTGCAAGTCCAACATTTACCGGTACTATTGGGGCAGCTAATTTAACACTAAGTGGTGATTTAACCGTTAATGGTACTACCACAACAATAAACTCCACAACTATATCAGTTGATGATAAAAATATTGAACTAGGTTCTGTAGCTAGTCCAACTGATATAACTGCTGATGGTGGTGGTATTACACTTAAGGGTACTACTGATAAAACTATTAACTGGTCTTCTGTTGGTTGGACATCATCAGAAGACTTTAATTTAGCATCAGGTAAAGTTTATGAAATTAATGGAACTACTGTTCTATCTGGAACTACATTAGGTTCTGGTGTTACTGGTTCTAGTTTAACTAGTGTTGGAACTATTGCTACTGGTGTTTGGCAAGGTACTGTAGTTGCTGGTCAATACGGTGGTACTGGTGTTGCTAATACTGGTAAAACTATAACTATTGGTGGTAACTTTACTCACACTGGTGCTCATACTCTTGGTTTAACTACTACTGCTGCTACAAGTGTAACACTACCAACTACTGGTACTTTAGCTACACTAGCTGGCACAGAGATTTTAAGTAATAAATCATTCACTGGCGAAACACGCTTTTATACCACAACATATACTGACCCTGACTCTGGTGTAGCAAGAGCAGTTAAGATTAGTAATAGTGGATTAGCCGTTCTTGGTGGTATTAAAACAGATACATTAACTAATACAGCTCTTACATCAGGTCGTGTAACTTTTGCTAGTACTGCTGGTTTATTGGCTGATAGTGCAAATCTTTTGTTTAATGGCACCGCATTAGGTATTGGTGGGGCTCCATCTACTGCTCTTGATGTGACTGCCACTGGTGGAATGATGCGAATTAATGGTGCATCAGGTAATAATTTAATACAAGCGCAAACAGGTTCAATTGGTTTAGGACTTTGGGCAGGTGGTAATTCAAGATTATATTCAACAGGTGCATTAACACTTTCTGTAAATTCAACACTTACCACATCTATTCCAACTGGATATGTAGATGCAGTAACAATTCTTTCCACTGGTAATGTGGGCATCGGTATTGCTAGCCCTACTGCTAAATTACATGTTATAGGTACAACTCAACTAAATCATCAATGGTCAGCTGCAGCAAATGGTTTTATTTGGGGGCAGTTTAATGTAGCAGGTGATGCCTCTATTAATAATACAGCAAATGCACCCTTATTATTTGGTACAAATAACTTAGAGCGTATGCGTTTAGATGCATCAGGTAATCTAGGTATTGGCTTAACAAGTGCAGGTGAAAGATTATCAGTATCAGGAACAGCAAGAATTGCTGCAGGATCTGGAACAGCTTCATCACTAGTACTAACAGGTGGTGCATCTAACTTTATTTTTCAACATACCGTATCTTCTGGTGTTGCTCAAATATATAATACTGGTGGAAACTTAGCTTGGGGTGCTGGTGGTACTACTGTTCAAATGACACTAGCTTCTAGTGGTAATTTAGGTGTAGGTACTGCTAGTCCTGGCTATAAATTAGAAGTTAATGGTTCATTTGCTGCTACTACCAAATCATTCGTAATCGACCACCCAACTAAACCCAACATGAAGTTACGTTACGGTAGTTTAGAAGGTCCAGAAAATGGTGTTTATATTCGTGGTAAGTTAACTGGTAACACTATTGAACTACCTGACTATTGGCTAGGTTTAGTTCATGAAGATTCAATTACTGTGAGTTTAACACCAATTGGACAACATCAAAAACTTTATGTTAAAGATATCGTTAATAATACTATTTTAGTTGGCAATGAAAATCTATTAGGTAAGACTAACTGTTTCTATACAGTATTCGCTGAACGTAAAGACGTTGATAAACTTGAAGTAGAGATTTAAACCATGGCAGTTAATTATAATACAAGTATTATTACTAATGGTTTAAGAAACTCTACTGATTTATCTAACATTAAATCTTTTGTTTCGGGTTTTAATATTACAGATACAGTTGCTGGTGGAACAGGTTCTGCATCAATACCAAACTCTTCTGTATCTTGGATGAACGCAGGTGTTAGTTCAGTAACAATAACTATAATTTTAACTAGATTAACAGCAAATGCTAATTATTCCACAAACCCATTTACTAAGTATAATGGCACAACAGATTGTTCATTTTCTATTTATTTATTTGGTAATAGTGCAGGTGCTGCTCCAGCAGATGATGGAAAATTAAGATTATATAGTAATTGTGGAGGAACTTGGCAACCAGTAGGTGATGTATATTCTATGGCATTAAATCAAACTGTAGTTGCAACTTGGCAGTATAATTCCACATCAGGTGGACAACTGTGGATAAATGGTGTTAAGATTGGTACAAGAACTGCTTCAGGTATTTTTGGAACTGCAGCAAATACTACAGCTTTAGTTAGACTTATGCCTGCATCTAGCACAGTACTTAATATGAATTATACATCAATATATGATAGAGAACTATCAGATTCTGAGGTAGTTCAAAATTTTAATGCACTTCGTGGAAGGTTTGGTATATAATGGCACTAGCACATTCACCACAAGTAGTTACTAACGGTTTAGTATACTACCATGACATGGGCAATACTCAGAAGTCGTGGAAAGGTGCTCCTACTACCAATTTAGTTGTAACTACACCCTATACACTAACAACATATAATTCTTGCACCGGTCCAGTATCTACAACAAATGTATTAGATGCTACAGGACAACCACGAACTGTTAATAGATATACCTGTCTCTTATACACATCTGACGCTGCCGACGAATAGAGAGGTGTAGATCTCGGTGG
>ENA-OSIY01002179-OSIY01002179.1-marine-metagenome-genome-assembly--contig:-NODE-2179-length-10256-cov-3.853718_pt1 | contig 10256 bp, 12 predicted proteins | sample MGYA00237884_ERZ534233 | MGnify/ENA primary metagenome ERZ534233 (study PRJEB26412, sample SAMN06343840) | marine metagenome | isolation source: estuarine water | place: USA: Columbia River Estuary... | reverse complement strand
CTTATTATGATACTCAAAATAAAATAAGATACTAGCTAAAAAGAAAGAGGCATAAAGTAAATTTTTTCGCTCAGCCACCCATGCCACACTTTCTATTTGAAGAGGATGAAACGCAAAAACGAAAGCTAAAAAAAAAGATTGTAAAGATTTTAAACCAATATTTTTTCCTAAATAAAACACAAGAGTTGTATTCAAAAAATGCCACAATAAATTTTCAAAATGATAACCAAAAGCCTCTTTTCCAAAGAATCTCCAATCAAGCGCATAACTTAGCATGGTTATAGGATGGTAATTTCCAATATAAAATGTTGTAAAAAACCTTTTGATAGAAAATTGATGAACATCTTTGTTATTTATAACATATTCAGGATCATCCCAAGCAATAAATCCCGCAGAAAATAAATGAAAATATACAATAGGAAAAACTAATGCTATCACTAACAAAAAAAACCAATTAGGCTTAGACTGAATATGAAAGGAATTGAGTTTCATTATCTCTCACAAATATAAAATTATTACCTTTAACCAATGCCAAAATTATCAGTTGTTATAATAACCTTTAACGAGCAAAAAAATATTGCTCGTTGCATAGAATCTGTGAAAGAGATTGCTGATGAAATTGTAGTGCTCGATTCATTTAGTAAAGATAAAACCAAAGAAATTTGCGAATCGTACGGCATTAAGTTTTATGAACATGCATTTGAGGGGCATATTCAGCAAAAAAATCGAGCTATTACTTATGCGAGTTATCCGCATATTCTATCTTTAGATGCTGATGAAGCGCTAGATGAAACTCTCAAAAAATCAATTATAGAAATTAAAAATAATTGGACGCATGATGGGTATTACATGAATCGTTTAACTAACTATTGCGGCCATTGGGTAAAACATTGTAATTGGTACCCTGATACTAAAATGCGCTTATGGGATAGCCGGAAAGGTTGTTGGACTGGCATTAACCCACACGATAAATATGAATTAAAAGACGGCGATAAAAACACCAAACATATTAAAGGAGATATTTTACATTACAGCTATTACACTAAAGAAGACCATTACAAACAAGTAGAATATTTTACCAATATTGCTTCAAAAGCGTTTATTGAAGCTGGTAAAAAAGCACCATTTTATAAATTAATAGCAAATCCGATTGCTAAATTTATTGATCATTATTTATTGCACTTAGGATTTTTAGATGGTAAAGCAGGATATTTAATTTCTAAAATATCTGCTTATGCAACTTATTTGAAGTACAAAAAAATCAGAGATATTTACAAAAAACAAAACCTTGCAAAATAATCCTGTAATAATTATTAGCCGAACGGACAGTATTGGTGATGTGGTTTTAACCTTGCCCATGGCTGGAATTATTAAACAGCAAGTACCTAATTGTAAAATTATTTTTTTAGGAAGAAACTACACCAAAGACGTCATAACTTTATCAGAATATGTTGATGAATTTGTAAGTTATGATGATGTATTAAAATTAAGTATTTCCGAACAAATTTCCATCTTCAAAAAATTAAATGCTACTCATATTATTCATGTATTTCCTGTAAAAGAAATTGCGCATTTAGCAAAAAAATCAGGAATAAAAAACAGAATAGGCACTACAAATCGATTATGGCATTGGTTTACATGTAATATAAAAATTTCGTTATCACGCAAAAATTCTGATTTGCACGAAGCACAATTAAACACCAAATTACTAGCACCATTTGGTGTTACAAAGGAATTTAGTGAGGCAGAATTAGCAACGCTATATGGTTTTGCGAAAATTCCGGTATTAGAAAAAATACATGCAGATTTAATAGATAAAAATAAAACGGCAATTATAATGCATCCAAAATCAAAGGGAAGTGCACGAGAATGGGGCTTAGATAATTTCTCAAATTTGATTACACAATTAGATAAAACAAAATATCAAATCTTTATTAGTGGTACAGTTCAAGAAGGCGAATTATTAAGAGATTTAATTTTAAAACATCCTGAGGCCACTAATTTAACAGGTAAATTATCTTTACAGCAATTTATAGCTTTCATAAACAATTGCGATGCGTTAATTGCAGCAAGTACTGGACCGTTACATATTGCCTCAGCTCTTGGCAAAAAAGCTATTGGATTATTTGCTCCTATGAAACCAATTCATCCAGGCAGATGGAAACCAATTGGGAAGCAAGCAAATTATTTAGTATTAAATAAAGATTGTGATGATTGTCGTAAAACAATGAATTGCCATTGCATCAGAGAAATTAAAATAATGGAAGTTATTAAATTGATTGAAAAATAAAACTTGTTATTGCGAAAGACTTACGGCTAAAGAAATAAAACACATTACTAAATTTGAGATTGCTTCGCTTCTCTCGAAATGACGAAAAAGAAAAACAATGAGTACACTACAAAATAAAGTTATTTGGATAACCGGCGCTTCTTCAGGCATTGGAGAAGCATTAGTATGCGAATGCGCTAAACAAAATGCTATCATCGTTTTATCTGCGAGGAGAGAAAGTGAATTAGTGCGCGTAGCAAAAGCAGCTAATTTGAATGCAACTAATTCTTTAATTATACCTTTTGATTTATCGGAAACATTACATGCAAAAGAATATGTGCAACAAATTGTTTCCACTTTTGGAAGAATAGATATATTAATCAATAATGGTGGACAAAGCCAACGTGCCGCAGCGATTGAAACCTCAGCAGAAATAGAACGAACGCTTTTTGAAATTAATTATTTTAGTGCGGTTAATTTATCAAAAGCAGTTTTACCTTTTATGCTAAAAAATAAAAGTGGAAAAATTGTTGTCATTAGCAGCATTGCCGGCAAGTTTGGTTTTTACTTGCGCTCTTCCTACTCTGCAGCTAAACATGCTTTGCATGGTTATTTTGAAAGTCTGCGTTTGGAGGTGGAAAAAAATGGCGTCACTGTATTGTTAGTTTGTCCAGGTAAGGTAAAAACCAATGTATCATTAAATGCGATTTCTTCAAGTGGAGATTCTCATAATAAAATGGATGAGAGTCATGAAAATGCCATGAGTGCTCAAGCATGTGCTCAACAAATTATTGCAGGTATTTTAAATGATAAAGAAGAAATTTTAATTGGCGGTAAAGAATTATTAGCCGTAAAAATAAAACGCTTTTTCCCTAAACTGTTTGGTAAGATTATTAGAAAGCAGAGTCCTTATTAATTTGTATTAAATAATTACTCAATTAATTTAATTACTAAAGTTTATGTTTCTTTATAACATACGCGCTCACAAAAATACTTATCTCATACAATAAATACATTGGCACAGCCACAATCATTTGCGAGGTTACATCGGGCGAAGGAGTAATTATAGCGGCGGCTATTAAGATAATGACAACAGCATATTTGCGATATTTACGCATAAAACTTGGAGTTAGAATTCCTAATCGCGTTAAAAAATAAACCAAAATAGGGAGCTCAAAAACAATTCCAGAAACGAGAGTCATTGTTGAAATTAAAGAAATGTAATCATCTAAAGTGTTATTAGTTTGAACAATACCACTATCAGATAATTGGTAGTTTATTAAAAAATTATAAGACATTGGGAACAATAAAAAGTAGCCAAAAAAAATTCCTATTAAAAACAAAATAGAGGCCACAATCACAAACCATTTAGCAGGCGCTGATTCTGTGGTTTTTAAAGCTGGTTTTATAAATTTCCAAATCTCATATAATACATAAGGAAATGCTAAAATAATTCCGCCTAAAAGAGCAATCCACATATGCGTAAAAAACTGTTCGGATGCAGAGAGTGTTTGAAGGTGCTGTGATTTTAAAGTCATACACATAACATCGCCTGCGCCAATTTTATAACCTAAGGCGCATAAAGCTCTGTAAGAAATAAAATCTTGTTTTAATGGTCCAAAAATAATAGTATCAAATAAAAAATTATTGAAAAAAAATAATCCTATTGCAAAAATAACTATAGCAATTGCACTGCGCACTAAATGCCATCTTAATGCATCTAAATGTTGCATAAAAGACATTTGCATCGACATTTCTTCTTGTTGGTTAACTGCCATAATCGGGGGCAAATTTAAGCATTATTATTAATGCCTATCTTTTAAAACTTGAATAATATCGTTTAATGTAAAGTTTTTTGCCTGTAACAATATTAAATAATGAAACAGTAAATCAGCTGCCTCGCCTTTAAATAACTCATCGTTATTGTCTTTGGCCTCAATAATTACTTCTACAGCTTCTTCACCTACTTTTTGGGCTATTTTATTGATGCCTTTTGCAAATAAAGAGGATGTATACGATTTGTCAGTTGGGTTATTTTTTCTATCTCTAATAATCTTTTCTAATTCCGTTAAAAAATTAAGAGAGATGTTTTTTTCGTTAAAACAAGTGTCGGAGCCTGTGTGACAAGTTGGTCCAGCAGGAGTGGCTTGTATTAATATGGTATCTTGGTCACAATCAATTAAAAGTGAATTGACGTCTAAGAAATTGCCACTCTCTTCTCCTTTGGTCCATAATCTATTTTTGGAGCGTGAAAAAAACGTAACGCGTTTTTCTTGTTGTGTTTTATCAAATGCTTCTTGGTTCATATAGCCAAGCATTAATACTACGTTAGTAATGTTATCTTGTATAATTACTGGAATTAATCCGTCTGGTGATTTTGTAAAGTCTGGTTTCATATTATTTATAATCTAATTTCTATTTGGTTTGATTTTAAAAATCTTTTTAATTCCGGTATGGCAATTTCTTTATAGTGAAAAACACTTGCCGCTAATGCCGCATCCGCTTTTCCATTTTCAAAAATTTCTTTAAAGTGTTGCATGGTGCCAGCGCCGCCACTTGCTATTACTGGAACATTTACGGCTTCTGAAATTTGTTTGGTGATATCTAATGCAAAGCCATCTTTTGTTCCGTCATTATTCATTGATGTCAGTAATATTTCTCCAGCACCTAAAGCAACAGCTTGTTTTGCCCAATCAATTGTTTTTAGTTCTGTTTTAACTCTTCCACCATTAAGGTAAACAAACCATTCGCCCTCTTCAAATTTAGTGTCAATAGCTAACACCACACACTGACTTCCAAATTGATTGGCTAAATCTTTTATTAACTGTGGATTTTTAACTGCTGATGTATTAACAGAGATTTTATCTGCACCAGCATTTAGTAAAGTAGACACGTCCTCTATGGAGCTAATTCCGCCTCCAACCGTAAAAGGAATATTAATGTGTTTAGCAATGCGAGTTACCAATTCTGATAACGTTTTACGTTTTTCGTTAGTGGCTGTGATGTCTAAAAACACTAATTCATCAGCGCCTTGTTTGGCATATTCGATAGCAAGTTCAACTGGATCTCCTGCATCTTTAATGTTTTCAAAGTTAATGCCCTTTACTGTCCTTCCGTCTTTGATGTCGAGGCATGGAATTATTCTTTTTGTGATCATTTCTTTGATTTAGGATTTACGAATGACGAGTTACGATTTTTGATTTGCATTATTTCGAGCAGTTTTTAATGAAGCAACTATGATCGAAAGAATTTCATTCGCTTCTTTATGAATAACTTCTAATTCAGTTTTATGTTCAGGAAGTAACTCCATAAAAATCTCTAAGAAATACATGGTTTCATCACATTCCTCTTCAACAATTTTTAGTTTATTTATGAAGTCAGGAGTTGATTTTGCTCTAGATACCGCTCTATAATTTGCACCCACAGATGAACTACATCTACTTATTTGATTAACTAATGCAAAGTAAGGTTGCTTATTTGGTGTTTTTTCAATAAATTTTAATACAGTAATAGCAAATTGTTTTGTCCTTAGTTTCAAGTCTTGTGGTTTCATAGTAAGAAATTTAATTATAAATCTAAGTTCTAAATTCGTAAGTCTTCAATTGCACTTCGTAATTCGTCCATCGTAATTCTACCTTCGTAAATAGCTTTTCCTACAATGGCCCCTGAACATCCAATATTTTTTAATTCGTGTAGATCATTCAATTGTGAAACACCTCCGCTTGCTGTTAAGTTTAATTGAGGAAATTTAGTCATCATATTTCTGTATAAATCAATAGATGGGCCTTGTAATAAACCGTCTTTTGAAATATCTGTACAAAACACATGTTTAATTCCTTCCTTTAAATTTTCTTCGATGAAATCATAGATCGAAACATTGGTAGTTTCTAACCAACCTCCTACAGCTATTTTTTCGTCCTTAACATCTGCCCCTAAAAATATTTTTTTTGCTCCGTATTTTTTAATCCAAGAAAAAAATAGCGGTTTATTTTTTATTGCCAAACTCCCAATTGTTGCTAAGTCCGCTCCATAATTGAAAACTGTTTCAATATCATCATCTGTTTTAATACCACCACCAAAATCAATTGATAGTTTGGTTTTGCTTGCTATGCTTTCTAAAACTTTATAATTAACTACTTTTCCTAATTTTGCTCCATCTAAATCCACTAAATGTAGTCGAGTAATTCCAATACTTTCAAACTCCAAAGCGACTTCTAAAGGATTTTCATTATAAATTGTTTTTTGCGCATAATCGCCTTGTGTTAATCGCACACATTTACCATCTATGATATCTATTGCTGGAATAATCTCGAACGATGAATTTCGAGCGTCGAATTTCGAGCGTCGAATTTCGATTTCAGAATTTCGATTTTCAATATTTTCTTTCTTCATATTTTCTATTTCTTAAATTGCACTTGCAACTTCGTTGTTCGTAACTCGTTGTTCTCAAATCGTACCTCGTAACACTTAATTCGTAATTCCTAAATCGTATTTCGTAACCCCTACTTCGTAAATCGAATAAAATTTTCTAAGATAGTCTGACCTGCATTACTTGATTTTTCTGGATGAAATTGAGCTCCATAGAAATTATTATTTCTTAAAGAAGAACTGTATTCTAATCCATAATTTGTTTTAGCGACGGTGTGCTCGCTTAATTCTGCATAGTAGCTGTGCACAAAATACATATACTCTTTTTCATTAACGTTTTTATATAAATTGGTTTTTAAATCATAAATGTTGTTCCACCCAATTTTAGGAACTTTCACGTCCCCTGAGAATAATTTAATATTATTGTCAAAAATGCCTAAGCAATTAGTATTCCCTTCCTCTGAGGATTTACACATGAGTTGCATGCCCAGGCAAATCCCTAATACAGGTTGTTTTAAATTCACAATGACCTCATCTAATTTTCGTTCTTTTAAATAGTGCATCGCAGAACTTGCCTCGCCAACTCCAGGAAAAATAACTTTATCGGATTTTTGCAAAACTTCAACATCATCAGTTACTGTTGCATTAATTCCTATTCGCTCTAGCGCGAATAAAACGGATTGCACATTGCCTGCGTTATATTTTATGATAGATACATTCATTTAATTTGTTCTCGACTTCGCTCGAACTGACACGTTTTTGTTATTATAAAACTCCTTTTGTACTTGGTAAACTCATATTTTTTGAATCTCTCTTGACTGCTATTTTTATTGACTTTGCGAAAGCTTTAAAAATAGCTTCAATTTTATGGTGTTCATTTTGACCTTCTACTTTAATATTTAAATTACATTTAGATGCATCACTAAATGATTTAAAAAAGTGAAAAAACATTTCGGTGGGCACGTCACCAATTTTTTCGCGTTTAAATTCAGCCTCCCATTCAATCCAATTTCTTCCTCCAAAATCCAAAGCTACTTGAGCTAAACAATCATCCATTGGTAAGCAAAAACCATATCGTTCAATCCCTCTTTTATCTCCTAATGCTTTTGAAAAGGATTCTCCTAAAGTAATCGCCGTATCTTCTATGGTATGGTGTTCGTCAATATGTAAATCGCCTTTGGCATGAATCGTTAAATCAATATTGCCATGCTTGGCTATTTGCTCTAACATATGATCAAAAAAGGAAAGCCCAGTTTTGATATCTGCTTTACCACTACCATCTAAGTTAATTGCGACAGTAATATCAGTTTCTTTCGTAGTTCGAGTATGTGTAATATTTCTTTCAGGTAATTTTAAGTAGTTATAAATTTCCTCCCAGGTTTCAACTATTTTATTGATATCACTTTCAAAACCAGTTTCCTTATCATAGTTTTTGATGAAGATGGATTTACTTCCTAAATTCTTAGCTAAATTAACATCTGTTAATCTATCGCCAATAACAAACGAATTTGCTAAATCATAGTCGCCATTCACGTATTTAGTTAGCATACCCGTGTTTGGCTTACGAGTTGGTTGATTGTCTTTTTCAAATGTTCTATCAATACATTGGTCTTCAAATGTAATGCCTTCATTCGCTAAGGTCTCAACCATTAAATTATGAACTGGCCAAAATGTATTTTCAGGAAACGAATCAGTTCCTAAGCCGTCTTGATTAGTTACCATCACTAATTCATAATCTAATTCCTTAGCTATTTTTCCAAGCCAAGTAATGACCCCCGGTAAAAATTTAAATTTCTCAAAACTATCAATTTGAAAATCGGTGGGTGGTTCCCAAATCAAGGTTCCATCTCTATCAATAAATAATACTTTTTGCATGTTACTTATATTGTTTTAATGTGTCTATTAACTGATTGTTTTCTTTTTCTGTTCCAACACTTATGCGAATCCTATTTTCACAATTTAGTAAGCTGGAACGGTTACTGATTAAAATAGTTTTTTCTAGTAGATAGTTACAAATATCATTCGCGTTAGAAACTTCAATTAAAAAATAATTTGCATCGCTTTCAAGAATGTTTTTCACAAAGGGCAATTGTTGCAATTCGTTTTCTAAATATGTTTTTTGTTTTAAAATGCTTTCTACTAATGTATCTTTTATTGCGGATTTATTCAAGGCTTTTAATATCAATTCTTGAGAGTTGGAGTTAATATTAAAAGGCGGACGAACTTTATTTAGAATTTCAATAATGGAAGGATTGCCGTAAGTTACTCCAACACGTAAAGCCGCTAATCCCCATGCTTTTGAAAAGGTTTGTAAAACCAGTATATTTTCAAATTCAGTAATTAAAGATAGGGCAGAGCCTTTTTCAGAGAAATCAATATACGCTTCATCAACCACAACAATACCTTTAAAATTTAAAGCAATTGTTTTTAATTGCTCTATCGAGATACTAGTGCCTGTTGGATTATTTGGAGTGCAAATAAAAATGAGTTTCGTTCTAAAGTTGGTAGTTTTTAAAATGACTTGTTCGTCAAACAAAAAGCTTTCTTTTTTTAATGGAGCATTTAAAACTTCTACATTATTTAATTGGGCATATACTTTAAACATTCCAAAGGTTGGTTCGCAAATCAAAATATTATCTTGCTTAGGTTCACAAAAGCAACGAATCAGTAAGTCTATTAATTCATCGCTACCATTACCAATAACCACTTGATTTGAGTTTACTTTTTTATATGTTGCAATTGCTTGTTTTACTTTGCTTTGAGAAGATGAAGGATAGCGCTCATAACCTAAACCTAATGGCGAACCAAAATTATTTTCACAGTTATCTAAAAAAACAGCTTCACTATTATCCAAATAATCATCTCTCCAAACTTTGTAAGATTGAAGAGATTTTATATTTTCTCTTGTTATAGCATCTAAATTGAACATGATTTATAAATTACTTTTTAATCTTAATGTTACTGCATTTTTGTGAGCTTGTAATCCTTCTGCTTCTGCCATCAATTCAATAGCTGGGCCGATAGTGTTTATACCTTCTTTACTTAATTTTCCATTATCATAATAATATTCTTGTAAACCATGTATCTTTCCTTTATAAAAATTACTTTTTATAAATAAATTTCCATTAAATGAACTGTCAGAGACAACACGCAGACCCGCATTAAGGGACATATCACCACTGCTTACTATAGTGCCGGTGAATGAGGGTGACGCAAGCGGTGCCTTCAATCCCAATGAATTTGTAACAGTGGTTGAAAATGCTGCATCATTGCCCAGTGCCAATGCTAACTCATTGAGGGTATCTAATGTTGCAGGAGCACTTGCCACAAGAGCACTGATTTCACTTCTCACATATGCTGTTGTGGCAATCTGAGTAGTATTTGTTCCCACAGTTGCGGTGGGTGCAACCGGAGTGCCAGTTAATGATGGTGACTCAAGGGGTGCCTTGAGGGCAAGAGCATTCGTTAATCCTGTATTTACAATTGACCCGCCCACATACAAGTTGGCATTAAAAGATGAATCGGAGGCAACCCTGAGACCCGCATTCAATGACACATCACCATTCACAGTTAATTCTGTCTCTTATACACATCTGACGCTGCCGACGAATAGAGAGGT
>ENA-OSIY01002178-OSIY01002178.1-marine-metagenome-genome-assembly--contig:-NODE-2178-length-10259-cov-10.274308_pt1 | contig 10259 bp, 7 predicted proteins | sample MGYA00237884_ERZ534233 | MGnify/ENA primary metagenome ERZ534233 (study PRJEB26412, sample SAMN06343840) | marine metagenome | isolation source: estuarine water | place: USA: Columbia River Estuary... | reverse complement strand
GCCTCCAATTTAGATCAGTCTATTTTATTAGCCACTTTAAAATCACCTAAAACTTCACAAGGGTTTATAGATCGATTCTTAGTTTCCTGTGAGGCTTTTCATATTCCTGCAATGATTGTTTTTAACAAATCAGATATTTATGGCCCTGCCGAAATGGAAGTGTATGACCAATTTAAAAAAATGTACGAAGCAGTGGGATATAAAGTTTTTTTAATAAGTATTGAAAAGGACCAAGGCTTAAATACAATTAAAGAATTATTAATTGGCAAAACTACTTTGGTGAGTGGGCATAGTGGTGTTGGAAAATCTTCTTTTATTAATTATTTATTTCCGGATTTGGATTTGAATACACAGGAGGTAAGTGAGTGGAGTGGAAAGGGAATGCATACCACCACTTTTGCGCAGATGTATGACTTACAGGAATCAGGTTCGGTTATTGATACACCAGGTATGCGAGAATTGGGATTGGTCAATTTAGAAAAAGAAGAGTTAGCGCAATATTTTCCAGAAATGCGTGAAAAAATGCAGGGCTGTCAATTTAATAATTGCCAACATATTAACGAGCCTGGCTGTGCAGTTAAAGCAGCAGTAGAAAAAGGGATTATTGCTGAAGCGCGCTTTTTTAGTTATGTTGATTTATGGCATGGTATTGAAGGGCCGAAGTATTAATACTTATTTTTTTGGCGCTTCATTATGTTCCGAAAACCAACTAGCGTACTTTATATAATTATCAGAAATGCGATTTATTTCACCATTGATTAATTCCGTGCTTACCATCTTCACTTTTTTTGCAGGTACGCCAGCGTAAATACTTCCTTCTTCCACAATGGTTCCTTCCAAAACCACAGCACCTGCAGCAATAATGGAATTTGAATGTACTACGCATGCATCCATTACGATACTTCCCATACCAATTAAAACATTATCATGTATGGTGCAACCATGCACTAAGGCATTGTGACCAATGGATACATTATTCCCAATATTGGTAGGGTGCTTTAAATAAGTACAATGAATAACTGCGCCATCTTGCACATTCACCTTGTTGCCCATTTTAATATAATGCACATCGCCTCTTAAAACGGCATTGAACCAAATGGAGCATTCCTCCCCCATAATAACATCTCCAACAATGGTGGCGTTGGGTGCAATAAAACAATTTTCACCAAATTGTGGATGTTTCCCTTGAACTGTGAGTATGGTTGCCATAAAAATGCGACTTTTGTACTGCAATTTAATAGTTATTATGTCCAGCATTAACAATAGACAACTTTTTTTTTCGCATTTAGCACAAACATCTGACAAACCAATTGGTATTGAAGTAGCATCAGCTAAGGGAGTGTATATCTATGACACCGCCGGCAAAGCTTTTATGGATATGATTAGTGGTTTTAGTGTTTGCAATATTGGCCATAGTCATCCAGCAGTGATTAATGCAATTAAGGAGCAAGCGGAACAATATATGCATGTGATTGTATATGGTGAATTTATTCAGTCACCACAAGTACAATATGCAAAAGCATTGACTAGTATATTGCCTGATCATTTACAATCCGTTTATTTTACCAATAGTGGGGCTGAAGCAGCCGAAGGTGCGATGAAATTAGCGAAACGTGTCACCAAGCGTTCCAAAATGGTTTCATTTCAAGGCGCGTATCATGGAAGTACGCAAGGTGCATTAAGTATGATGGGGGATGAATATTTTAAAAATGCTTTTAGGCCATTGCTCCCCGATGTGATGCAATTAAGGTACAATAATTTTGAAGATATAGATTTAATTGATAACACAGTGGCTTGTGTATTAGTTGAATTAGTGCAAGCGGAAACAGGCATCACGCCTGCGAATAAGGATTGGGTCATTGCATTAAAAGAAAAATGTGAATCACTTTGTGTGGTATTAATAGTGGACGAGATACAATCAGGGTTTGGTCGAACAGGCACTTTGTTTGCGTTTGAACAATATGTTATTACGCCAGATATTTTATTATTGGGAAAAGCATTGGGCGGTGGTTTGCCATTAGGTGCTTTTGTTGCAAATACAAAAATGATGGGGGCTTTAACGCATAGCCCGGTATTAGGACATATCACCACATTTGGTGGGAATCCTGTTTGTTGTGCAGCGGGTAATGCTGCTTTGCAAGTTTTGCAGCAATCTAATTGGATTCATGAAGTTGCAGTTAAGGAGCAATTTTTATTAGATCAACTAGTGCACCCAAGTATTTTAAATCATACACATAAAGGATTGTGGATGTCCTTACAATTTTCGTCATCTGTACTTGCAAAAAAAGTGGCAGCTTGTTGTGTTGCCAATGGAATAATAACAGATTGGTTTTTATTCGCGGAAGATAAAATTAGAATTGCACCCCCATTATCCATTACGATGGAGGAATTAAGTGAAGCAGTCAATAAAATCAAAGTAAGTATTGAGGAAGCAGTTGCTTCCAACTAATTTTTAGCAATTGCCTGTTCTGCAAAAGCGTCTGTACAATTCCTCGTATTTTGGAATGATATGATGTATATCAAAAAGTTTTGCTTCTTTTAAAGCATTATGTTTGAAGGCCTTTAATTTTGGTTCATCCTGTAATAATTCAATGGCATTTTTACTCATTTTTGCAACGTCACCTACTGGAGCGGTATAGCCGGTAACCCCATCAATATTAATTTCTCCTAATCCACCTGCATCGGTGCTAATCACCACAGTGCTTGCTGCCATGGCTTCAAGGGCCGCTAATCCAAAACTTTCATATTCGGAAGGCAATAAAAAAACATCACTTACTGCCAATAGTTCTTCCATTTGTTCCTGTTTACCTAAAAAACGTACATCTCCATCTAGTCCATATTGTCGGGTAAGATCTTCTGCTAATGGACGCTCAGGGCCATCACCCACCATTAATAATTTTGCAGGGAGCGCGCTATGAATATTTTTAAAAATCTCCATCACGTGATCAATTCTTTTTATTTTTCTAAAATTAGATGCGTGTATGATTATTTTTTCATTGTTCGGTGCAATCACTTGTCTAAATGCTGCTACCGCTTTTTTATTATAACGATGCACATCCACAAAGTTATGGATGACTTGAATTTCCTTTTTAATATCAAAATGCTTGAAAGTCTCCGCTCTTAAATTTTCAGATACTGCAGTAATGGCATCACTTTCGTTAATTGAAAAAGTGACCACTGGCTCGTAGGTTTTATCGCGACCAACCAAAGTGATATCAGTCCCATGCAAAGTGGTAATAACTGGTACTGACCTTCCTGTTTTTTGCTTTACGATTTGTTTGGCGGTATAAGCAGCAGACGCATGTGGAATGGCATAGTGCGCATGAATTAAATCCAAATCATGGTTTAATATTACATCCACCATGGTACTTGCCAATGCTAATTCATAAGGGGGGTAATCAAATAATGGATAAGTGGGCACCCTTACTTCATGGTAAAATATATTGGTATGAAAACCATTTAGGCGAACCGGTTGTTGGTAGGTAATAAAGTGAATTTCATGGCCTTTTTCAGCAAGGGCCTTTCCAAGTTCGGTAGCCAAAACGCCACTACCGCCAAAAGTAGGATAACAAACAATTCCAATCTTCATTTAAGTGCTATTGTATCTGCAAATAACAACTTAAAATGCAATAAAGTTTATTTATATTTAAGAATTATTTAAATGAAAAACTACGGCAATGCGTAAATTATTTTTTTTGGTGTTTTGTTGGCCATTTTTGACCCAAGCACAAGTAAATCAAGATAGTATTATAATAAAAAAAATGTCTGATGAAATCATGACCAATGGTAAGGCTTATGATTTGTTAAGACAGTTAACTAAGCAAATAGGGGGTCGGTTGGCAGGTTCACCGCAACAACAAAATGCAGCAATTTGGGGTCAACGCAATATGGCTGCGTTCGCGCCGGATAAAGTGTATATGCAACCTTGTAAAACACCCAATTGGCAACGCGGGGGTAAGGATTTTGCAAGTGTAGTGCGTGTCAATGGAAAAGTAATGAATCGTCCTTTAGCTGCATTAGCGTTGGGCAATTCATTAGGGAGTAATGGCTTAGTTGAAGCGGAGCTTTTAGCAGTTGCTGATTTTGATGAATTAGAAAAACGTAAAGCCGAAGTAAAAGGAAAGATTGTTTATTACCACAGCATATTTGATCCTACTATTGTTCAAACTTTTGGTGCCTATGGAAAAGCGGGCATATATCGTGGTACTGGCGCTAGTCGTGCTGCAAAGTATGGCGCTGTTGGTGTGATGCTACATTCATTAAGTACCGCTCCTGATAATGCGCCACATACAGGTGGTATGAAGTATGACGAAGATTATCCAAAAATTCCAGCAGTGGCTTTGGGCCCTAATGATGCAAAGGAATTATATGCAAATGCAAAAAAAGGAAGCATTCGTGTGCAGATGCAAACCTATGGTTATTTTTTACCTGATGCGGATGAAAATAATGTGGTGGCAGAAATTAAAGGGTCTACTTTCCCGAATGAAATAATTACGATTGGAGGGCATTTAGATAGTTGGGATGTAAATGAAGGCGCACATGATGATGGCGCTGGCATTGTGCAAACGATGGAAATTTTACGCACCATGAAAGCGTTGAACTATCAACCAAAAAGAACGATTCGTTTTGTTTTATTTGCGAATGAAGAAAACGGCATGCGCGGTGGTAACAAATATGCTGAACTTGCAAAACAAAATAATGAACAACATGTGTTTGCGCTTGAAAGTGATGCGGGTGGATTTACGCCTAGGGCCATTGGTATCAGTGCAACGAGCCCTGAGCAGTTTAAAAAAATGGAACAATGGGCTAGTTTATTAAAGCCTTATGGCACTGAAATCAGAGCTGGTGGTGGCGGTGCGGACATTGGGCCGCTAAAAAATGTGAATCCATCAATTGTACTTGCGGGTTTAGTGCCAGATAGCCAACGCTATTTTGATTTACACCATGCTAAAACTGATGTATTTGAAAATGTAAATAAGCGTGAATTGTTATTAGGCGCAGTGAATATGGCGGCGATTATTTATTTGGTAGATCAGTATGGTATCCCTAAATAAAAGACAACTTTATTGTTAATAGAATAAACACCTATCACTCGGCTCATCGCTGCTTCGCAGATATTCGCTCGTAATAGCATTTATTCTTTTTAATAAATAAAATTGTAGAAAAAACATAGGCTGTAGAAAAAATACCTAATCCTCGGCTCTCAATCGCTTCGCTCAAATGTTCGCTCGGATTAGTATTTATTTCTACTGCTATAAAAAAGCCCTTAATTATTTAAATACTAAATCAAAGCCACCGTTTATGGGTGGCTTTGAAAAAATCATTAGCGATAAAATAAAATGACCCTTAGCTTTTAGCAAGGGTCATTTTATTAACGGGACAAGTTCATTGAACGCTCCTTGTATAAATTTCGGAAGTAAGGATCGCGTAAATCTTTTATAAATCGAATGGCTTCACCAGTGCTTTTCATTTCAGGTCCTAATTCTTTATTCACACCAGGGAATTTATCAAAACTAAATACGGGTTCTTTAATCGCAAATCCATCTAGTTTTTTCTCCATGACGAAGTCGGTTAATTTTGCAGCGCCCAACATTACTTTGGTCGCAATGTTTAAATAAGGAATTTGGTATGCTTTTGCAATAAACGGCGTTGTTCTTGAAGCTCTTGGATTGGCTTCAATGACATGTACTTTATCGTCCTTAATGGCAAACTGAATATTTATTAATCCTTTGATATTTAAAGCGCGCGCAATTTTTTCACTGTAAAACTCCATGGTAGCCACTATCAATGGGGTTAAGTTAAATGCAGGTAATACTGCATTACTATCGCCACTATGTATACCCGCTGGTTCAATATGTTCCATTACGCCCATGACGTGAAAAGTTTCTCCATCAAAAATGGCATCTACTTCTGCTTCCTGACAACGATCTAAAAAATGATCAATTAATATTTTATTATCTGGGATATGTTTTAAGATACTTACCACCGCTGTTTCTACTTCAGCGTCATTAATAACAATGCGCATTCTTTGTCCCCCAATCACATAGCTTGGCCTTACTAAAACAGGATAGCCTACTTGATTGGCAACTTCAACCGCTTCCTCAGCAGTGAAAGCAGTTCCATAATCAGGGTAAGGAATTTTTAAATCTTTTAATAAATCACTAAAGCGACCCCTGTCCTCTGCAATATCTAAACTGTCAAATGAAGTTCCTATAATTTTAATTCCTCTTTCGGATAATCGTTTTGCTAATTTTAATGCAGTTTGTCCGCCTAATTGTACAATCACGCCTTCTGGTTGTTCCAATTCAATAATTTCCCAAAGATGCTCCCAAAACACAGGCTCAAAATATAATTTATCTGCCATGTCAAAATCGGTAGAAACGGTTTCAGGATTACAATTCACCATGATGGCTTCATAGCCAGCTTCTTTCACTGCCAATAATCCATGAACGCAGCAGTAATCAAATTCAATGCCTTGACCAATACGATTGGGGCCACTGCCTAATACAATAATTTTTTTTCTGGAAGAGCGGATAGACTCGTTGGATTGCAGGGTGTTGCTCATATGTATGAAATTGGGCAAAAATACAGAAGCATTATCATTTTTACGAATTTTTAAGCAATGGTTTTCCACCATTTCCATTTATCTCACCAAACATAGTTCGTCCCAGCGGGTGGTATAGCGTTTGCTTCGCCTTTCGCTGCGCATTTTCCAATTTTTTTGGGTGCCGCTGGTCGCAAATTTGAGGATATCGTCCCTAAAAGCTGCATTCATATTATCTATAACATTCATTAGTTTTTTACGATTTTGGTCCTTGGGTGCCACAAACAAGTTGGTTTGTAATGCATTATCGGGGACAAAGTCGCTTAAAATGACACCTGCTTTTTTATACAATTCCCCCTGTTCAAATAAGCTTTTCCCAAGCGCGACCACCGCTTTAATGATATCGGGAGTTAGGTTGCTGGGATTATCTAGTTTAACATACCCGCTTACTTGCCTTCCGTGATGGTAATGGGAGATGTCCGTTTGCGGGGGTGTTTTTTTTAATAAAAAAACGGATACGCCATAAGCGGCACTGTGTTGTCGGCGTAATTTTTCTGCGGTACGCGTTGCATAGGTCGCTAGCGCTTCTTCAATTTCCTGCCACTCGGAAACGGTGCGTCCAAACATACGCGTAGTGGCAATCATTTTTTTACTGGTCCTAGGTGTTTGCATATCATGACTATGCATTCCTTTTAATTCTCTAATTAATTTCATACCCGGCACGCCGCCTAAAAATCGTTTACCCCAACTGAGGTCCTTAATGCTAAGTGCATACGCGGTATGGATGCCATAGGTTTTTAATTTTTCACTATAACTATATCCAATCCCCCAAACATCATCGATGGGCGTATTTTGTAAAGCAGTTTGTATTTTTTTAGTATCGTTTAATATCACAATACAACCGGTGAGTAATTTACTTTTTTTTGCTAATCGGTTGGCCACTTTACTTAATACTTTGTTAGGACCTACGCCAATGGATACCGATATACCTGTCCATGTTTCTATTTTCTTTTTTAATGAAACACAATAATCTTGTAAACTTTCAGCAGGGATGTGATCTAAATTAATAAAGGCTTCATCTACCGAATATACTTCCACACAACCCGGTGGTGCCAACTGTCGCATGGTTTCCATCACACGCCAGCTAAGGTCTCCGTATAAATGATAGTTAGAGGAGAACGCGTGTACTTTATTTTTTTCAATTAAGTCCTTTGCTTGAAAATAGGGGATGGCCATATTGATACCCAATTGCTTTGCTTCATCGGACCTAGATACAATACATCCGTCATTGTTGCTTAGCACAACAACAGGTGCATGTTGCAGTTGCGGTTGGAACAGTCGCTCACAAGCGCAATAAAAACTATTACAATCTACAATGGCTTGCACGGAATTATTTTTTATAAACTATGGATTACAAAACTCACCACACCCCAGGTGCTGTATTGTTCCAATTGCGCTACTTGAATAGTGCCGTATCTTTTATTTTCAGGAACCAAACTGATACTATGTTCTTGTATTTGTAAACGGCGTACTAAAAATTCACCGTTTAAAACAGCCACGACTACTTTGCCTGAACTGGGCGTAAGACTTCGGTCTACAATTAAAATATCGCCCACATGAATACCCGCCCCTAACATGGCATCACTATTTACGCGAAAGAAAAAAGTAGCGGGTTTGTTGCGAATGAGTTGCTCATTGAGATCAATGCCTCTTTCCATAAAATCGTCGGAAGCTGCCCCAAATCCGGTGGCATTGGCTTGTATAATTTGAGCAGATTGGAATTTTTTATTAATCTGCTGGGTGGCCATCCCTTCATTGGGATCTGTATCTATAAATGACATAAAACTAAAATTATTAGCAATATTAACTAAATAATTTAGTATTTAGTACATTAATTTGTACCCTTTTTTAAAGTATTTATACCATTGGAGGTCCCTATGAATTAGAAAAGCCTTCCCGCGTTAACGAGAAGGCTTTAAAGTTATTTAATTGATAGTATTAAAATTTAAAAACTAGTTTGCTGAATATTCTTAATCCGTTGTAGCCCATTTGAACGCCATCCCATGGACCGCCGGTTTCATTATCGCCCGCCCACCATTTAGCTTGTGGATTCACGGCAAAATTAGGGTGTACATTGAATATATTATCAGCACCTAAAATCCAAGATGTTTTTTTGTTTAATTGTACATTCATGTAAACATCCGTTGAAAACTTACCCGAATAGTTAAAATGTTCAGGTACAAATTTGGTATCATCCAAGTCGGTTGGCACTTGAGGATCAATACCATCTCCATTATAACCAAATCCAGTTAAAGTTAAATCACCAAAATAAGTGACTCTTGTACCTAGGCTAATTTTATTTTTAGTGTAATCAAAGCTTGCAGAAAATTTAGACTTTGGTGCAGATGCTTTAAGGAAGAATTTTTCACGATCATTGAAGAAAGTGTTTGCATTATATGCTGTAGTGCTTAGTGCAGCAGGTACATGTATATCATCTATATCAATGCTTTGTAGGTTCGCAACAAATAAAAATTTATAACGCTCAGTGCTAGAAATTTTCTTTTGATAATCAATCACTACATCCACACCACTGTTGGTCGTATTCACAGCATTTGCAAAAAACTGTGCAGTAGCAACACCCATGCTTTTTAATTTACTCGTTAAGGCAACGGGTAAACTAGCATCGTTGGCACCAAACAAACCAGATAATACCACGCGGTCCTTCATTTTAATTTGGTAACCATCTACCGTAACAGATAAGCCCTGCATTGGTTTCCAAGAAAAACCAAGACTCATATTATTAGAAGTCTCTTGCTTCAATTTTGGTATACCAGCAAGTCTTGTAATGGGGTCGTCATTATTGGCTACACGAGATTGAACCAATCCGCCATTAGAGAAAGAAGTAAGGGTATTGCTGAAATATTTTTGTTGTAAAGAAGGTGCGCGGTATCCTGTACTGAATGATCCTCTTAGATTAAAGTTATTAGTTAGTTTATAACGGAAAGATGTTTTGTAAGTACTCACTGCACCAAAGTCAGAATAGTTCTCGATACGAACTGCACCTGTAAGTAAAAATGCATCAGATGGGGTGTATTCCAAATCGCCATACATACCTGTTACCATTCTATTGGCATCTACTTCGTCATCTGTACTGAAGCCAGGGAATCCTTGTGCGCCAGGTGCTTGTTCTAAGCCAAAATTATTTGGATAGGCTTTATAAGAAGCAACTTCTCCTCTGTTAATACGGTAGGCTTCATATCTTAATTCTGCACCATAAGCCACTCTTAAGCCGCCGTTATTCACTGTACCAAATTGCTTAGATAAATCAAAGTTGGTGGTGTTTTGTAAGAAATTAAATCCGCCGTCATCAAAATTTGTTTTGGTGACATTGCCAATATCAGAAGCGTTGAATGTGCCCGCTCCATAATAATGAAAATCATTGTAACCAAATGCATTGCTAAAATCCCAGTTCCATCCATTTTTATTGTCTTTAGAAAATCCAGTCACCATAGAGATATCTTGGATTTGTGCCTGAATACGTGGGTTAAAACTAGTATCACCTGAACCAGATTGGAACATGATGTCTGGAACAAATTTCAAACTACCATTGCTGTTCACAGGGAAACGAGTTGGTCTTGCAGACCAGTTTCTTGTGTAGGCATAAGCGTCAGATTTTTTATTGTTCATTCCACCAAATGCGTAAAACTTAATATTG
>ENA-OSIY01002177-OSIY01002177.1-marine-metagenome-genome-assembly--contig:-NODE-2177-length-10262-cov-12.749534_pt1 | contig 10262 bp, 17 predicted proteins | sample MGYA00237884_ERZ534233 | MGnify/ENA primary metagenome ERZ534233 (study PRJEB26412, sample SAMN06343840) | marine metagenome | isolation source: estuarine water | place: USA: Columbia River Estuary... | reverse complement strand
GCAATTTCAAATTTTTTAAATTCTTCCGACGTTGAGGTAATAGAATATTCTTTATTAAATTCATTAATTTCTTTAATAGTATCGGATAATTGCTCACGACTTTCGCAAGAAATTAATTTCTTAATAAGAGATAAGTATTTTAATCGTTTATTCATATAAATAAATATTCCCCAATTACAAAATAGTAATGGGGGATTAACTTTATTTATTACAAAACACTTCTAACAGGTAAATCATAATTGGCTTGAAACCACTCACCCAAATATTCTCTAAAGTCAGTTCGACCAATACAAAATATATGTTGGACCTCATACTGTAAACCCGCATTAAAAAAAACAATTTCAGCATCAACAGAATATCCAAACGAATCACACCCCTCAACAGGTTTAATCCAACCCGGGTCTTTCTCATCCGGAATCAGTTCCCCATTACAAAATGTATCAAAATATTTGAACACCAATTTCTTCATTTGACAAAGATAATAAAAAATTTAAACCTTTAAAATTTTATTACCTTTTAATGTTACTAAACATCCAAATAACCTTTCAAAATAATGCGCTATAGTATCGTTCACAAAATAACCATCGTCAAATTTATTGTAAAATCTTTTGTAAATATTTTCACTAACAAACCAATCCATCATTAAATTAAAATTAACCATAAACATTGTACCACCAATAAATTCATATTCCGGAAATGTTATCTCTTGTGAAAAATATTCGTGTTCAAACCCCCAATATTTTTGTGTTATAACCCATTGAGAACTTCCAACCATAGTTTGATTGGTTTGTGTACAAGCATAAAAGTTATTTTGTAATTTTGAAACCGAACCTAATAAGGCTTCCGTTAATTGAGCTCTCCAAACATCCCCAATATTATCATTATGTTTTAAACTTTTTTTACTATGAAGTTTTATAATAGTATCATATGTTCGACCACTTAAAACTATTTCATTCATAATATAAAAAAAGGGGGCGATATCCATTCCTCTATTAGGTAATATGTAGATATTGGCTTTTGGAAACTCAGATATAATTTCATCTTGAATATCAGTAAATACTCCTGAATGACCTTCAGTAATTGTTACATACAAGTCAAAGTCCGTATCAATATTTTTTAAATAAGGGAGAAAATAACCCCATAAATCAATATAATAAAGGTGTAGGATTACACATATCTTTTTATGACTATATTTCACCATATTTGTTTTTAAATAAATATAGACACAAAAAAACCCACAATCAAGTGGGATTAATTTTTTACATTTCTTCTCCGAATATATCGTCGGTCCAATTCTGTGGAACAAGAATGATAATGTATCCTTGTCTAACTTCGATTGATGATTCCGGAACCACACCTTCAAGTTGTTCCATAATCTCAGGTCTATCTTTGAACACAACTCTCAACTTACCATCAGGAGCGGTATCAACAACCTTGTGGTTAAACCCGTCCATAATTTCTTTGAATCTGTCAAGTCCACTCATATCTTCAAATTCCTCATCATCAGAGTCAATATCTAAGTCACCACCTAAAAATCTTTCCGGAACATTACTCTCACCACCACTTTTTAAATATTCAATTTCTTCATCAGTCATACCCTCAAGACCAACCTCATTATATAAATCCAAAATAATATCGTAGTAGTCCATATCAAACTGTTCATTCATAATTCTCATTACAATGTTTCTTAAATCTGATTCCGTTAATTTTATAATTTTCTTTTTCATTTCAATTGTTTAATATAAATATGTGGTTATTCTGTTACTGACATTGTTTATCGTAAAAATTCCTAAGGTAATATCCAAAATTATGAATCATAAAATGATATAACTCATCTTTAATTTCAGAATCAACAGTTTGATTGGTGTCTTGATAATAATCGTCCAAAAAATCATCAACCATCAACTGAGACACATCACCAATAAAATCAGCGGAGGTAGAATAATCATCACAAAGATTAATAGAATGTAATATGGAAAAATCCAAATGGTCTTTAATCATATTATAGTTAAATCGTCTACGAAATGAGATGGGTAAATCTTCCATCAATAAATCTTCTTGTCTCTCAGTAATTATTATTTTCATTTAGACGTTATAAATAAATTTTATTTATATAAATTTTAGCATTAGGAATCCATTGCTCAATAGAGTATTCAATCATAGGTAAAATTATTTCAAAATCTTCTCTATCTGTATTTAAATAAAGATTAACATTAACACTAATACCATCAGTCATTTTTATTTCATCAACAACAATCTTTTCAACAGAACCGACCTCATTTATCTCATCCATTTCACCCAAACCCCACTCTTCATCAGCCTCTTGACGTAAGTTATTTAACTCATCATCAAGAATTTCTTGAACTAAGTTTTTTACTTGTCCAACTTTACTTTCAGTAATTATTATTTTCATTCTTCAGCAAATTCATCGATTATTTTTCTTAAACTAATTCCCGTACTTTCAAGATTAAGTAAACCTAAAAAATCATAGTAGTCAATTTCATAACCGGTTTTTGTATTTACAATAAACCATTCCTGACCTTTTTGATTCTGAGCCAAATAATTATGTCCGTGAATGTTTGAAAATAAAAACATTGGGCCATAATTGTTGAGGTACGTAACAAAAATAGATTTATTGTCACCAAATATAGTATGTTTTTCAGTACCGGTTAAATTTTCCCAACTTGTAATCATCTCAATACGGTTGGATAAATTATACCCAACCATTTTGGTAACCATACTCTTAAATTTATTTTCGGATATAATTATTTTCATATTAATAGTTTAAGTTTCTAAGGTGAAAAGTAATGTATGATGAATTAGGTTCATCAAATTTATTGGTAACATATTCTTTACAGATATCCGACAACTCAGGTATATACATCCCAAACATATTTCTAGCCATATAAAAATCATCATAGTCAAATCTTATTTGTTCGGTTTCTGCATTATATTCAAAAGCGATACGACCATCATCATTCATATATTCAAATAGAACGTAATATGGCAACATAGTCATCGGTCGTCTGGTGCGTTTCTTATAACCGGAATATACCATATCAAAATATTTAAACACCAACTTCTTATCCATACAAATAAATATCCCCCAACTCCGAAATAAAAAGGGTCGGGGGGATTTGAATTCGACCGAAGGGAGTTCGGGTTATGTTATAACTTTAAAATTTAACTTTTGTTTTTATTGACAATAAACCATTACCCTTTGCTTCAGTCCATTTATCTTGTCCTTTTAAACTATAGTAATATTTCCCATCTTCTAATTTATAATCATATGACTTATCGTGAGTTGTGTTTACATTACCACCTGTCTGTAATTTATTACTGTCCATCTCAATAGAGCGTTGTAATTCATCCCATTGAGTTGTTGTAATCTGTCCCTCATCATCATCGTGACAAAAATTATCACCTTTTTTACAAACCCAAATTGGTAATTTTTTTTCCTTAAGGTATCTTTCCATAGCGTTGTTAAATTCAAGATTTGTCCAATCACCATCCAAAGGTAAATTAAGTTTATAATATTTATTAAAAAACTCAGATTGTTTTTTTGTCATATCTCCCTTACGAGAAGATAATCTGTCTAAACCTAATTGTTCAGATAACATTCGTTTTTCTAATCTAAGATTAGATTCTTGTATATGTCTAATTTTACTATAACTTCTATTCATAATATTGTTTTATTATAAATATACAAATATTCCAAAATAAATCGACCGAAGGGAGTTCGGGTGGGGTTACACCTTACCAAACAACTCAAAGAACTTGTCCTTAGTGGTCTTCTCGGGGGGAAAGATAAATGACTGAACGTGAAAGGATACAAAATCCATCTCACTACCATATGTCATTTTAAAATAATCATCAATCTCCTTACTATATTCGTGTTTACTTTTTTTCATTCCATTATGATTATCAAAATATAAATCAACTCCAACCAAATACTTGTATACCGGTTCAAAGTTCATAGGGTTATAAACAGTTTGTTCTCTATACCCAACCGAAACAATATTCAAAATCTCGGAACACATCTTTATAACAACATCCTTGAATGTTGAAGGAATAAAAATCTCCTTATCATCCGGATGGTCATTAAAGGTGGGTTGAGGTGTGGCAATCCGAGACGGAACACCACCATAAGGTCCATCATAATAGTTGGCAAGGTTTATTATATTATCTTCGTTTTCCATACTATCTCTATATTTGAATTGGTAATAATCTCTCAGGTAAATATTGTTCAGGACAAACAATGGTTACACTACCAATGTAATACGGAAACTTCAATAAGTAATCCACACTCGTCTCTGATGTGTCTCTATAGTTCAACATAATATACGGAGTGGTTACCTTATTGTCAATTTTGATTCTAACCTTTTCAAAATCAAATTGCATAAAACGATACTCCCCATTAACCTCACCCATCAGTTTTACAACCGTTGAGGTTACACTCTCTGAACTAACCGAACCGGCAATCAAAAAGAACGAACCCGATGTGTGGGTTTCCGTAACATCACGATTAACCAACTGTCTCAAATAAATTTTGTCTGTGTGATAATCTTTGTACTCAACTCTATCACATCCAATCATCAACAACAGAGAAAACAATAACAATAACTTTTTCATAATAACTTTTTTTCTTAAGTATAAACAATTAATTTCAAATAAAAAACCCCCAACTACATAAGCGGGGGTTTCAATATTATTTAAACTTTATTTTACCATAAGTGTTAAAGGGACTACAGTCAACAAAACCTAACTTTGGTTTAAAACCATATGAATTATAAAACCACTGGCGAATAAATCTATTTCTATCTGATTCTAACATTCCGAAAATATTATATAAATAACCACAAACATATCTTTGACTAACAATCAATTTTTCAGGTTTTGATTTAAATTCAAATATAATATCTCCATCTTCATTCACAAAAAATACTGAACCAGGAAAAGAAGAACCCTCAACAACCCTCAAATTACCAAATTTACCATCTAACCATTCGATAATTGTAGGGTCATCTTCTTTTTTATAATCAGTTATTCTCCCAATTGTTCTATCCTCATTTAATCTTTTATATTGTGATTCTGTTATTATGTATTTCATAATAATAAATATACATTAAATTCAAAAAAAGGGGGCGGGGGGATTTGAATACGACCGAAGGGAGTTCGGGTCCGGAATAAGAACAAACAATTATTTTGGGAAAAACTCATTAATATATCCTAATTTTTTCGCAGCTTTATATGCCCCACTATATTTTTTTTCAAATTCTGACCTATTCCTACACTCGGATGATTTTTCTTTTATTAATTCATAAGTCCATTTAGAAGGTTTAGATTCTCTTATCGGTTTTATCATATGAGAACATATTTCATTAACCCAACCATTTTTAATGGATGAACGATAAAATGGCCTTGCATTTAGAGTAAAATCTTTTTTATTATCATATTTTAACGCTTCCTTTCTACATTCCTCTTTATCGTTATATTTCTCCATTTTTAATTCATTAAATGTTTTTGGAAAAACAACTTTTAATAAATTATTTCTATCTAAAAACTTATGCAGACCGGCTCTGTCCTTTTGTAAATGACCAACACATTCATATTTTTTAGCATCTTCTAACGCATCTTCAATATTCCACTCACCACTCATTTTTTTTGTTTTAACCATATCCGAAGTTAATTTATCCCACCAACCGTTTTCAACAGCAATTGATTTTGCCCAACCAGGTATTTTTTTAGAGAACTCTTCTCTATTTTCACAACCTTCTTTTAATTTTAAAAAATAATCATAAGTGAATTTTGACTTCATAGCCCCTAATGAACCGGCTTTAACTTTATTTAATAAAGTATACCCCATATCACTATATTCCTCAACCCACGTTGCCTCCATTTCAGAGGCATCTTCTTCTTTTATTGGGGTAGGTGTTAAAAGTTTGAATTCCGGAATTACGTTAATTTCTTTAATTTTTTCAAAAACGGAAGATTTGCCTTTCTCAGTCCCATATAAATGAGCGTTTTTCCTTCTATTAATTTGACAAGTTAATCCAACATAAGCATATTTAGGTGTTGTTGTATTAAATTCAAACGAGTAAATAACTCTTTCTTTAAGTGTCATCTGTCTCTTCATATGTGCAAAACAAATTTTTTCCCAATTATTTTTAAGAATAATTGAATGAGCATAATTTGAATTTTTGTGCATTTCACTTCTTGTGGCATATTTTAACGATTCTTCAGTACATTTTTCAATGGTGTCAAAATTTTCATAAAATTGTCTAACATTACCGTTTATAGTAATGTGTTCCATATGGTCAAGTAATTCAACCCAATTATATTTATGAATTACAGAATAGATATTTGGATGGTCTTTACAAAATTCAGAGTGAACTATATAATTTTTAGTAATTTCTTTACATTTCTCATAAGTCCAATAACCATTTGGTTTGTAAACATATTCCATATGATTAATACAAGACATCCAAAATTCTTTATCTTCATCACTTGACGACAATTTTCTATAACCGCTTGCGGTTTTGAATACTAAAGGTTCATTTATTTCCCAATCTCTTTGATTCTCGTATTTTAGAGCGGATTGAAGTATTTCTTCTTTCGTATACTGTTTAACAATTTTAGATTTACCCATATGTTTAACCGCCTCATCCATAATACCTAATCTTTTTGCAGCACCATATTGTCCGGGAGATTGAGTCCTAAAGTCATTTCTTGTTTGATACTTTAAAGATTCTTCCAATATCTCTTCCTTCGTATATGGTTCCGATACTTGTCTTATTAAATGTTTAGTCAATTCATCCCACCACCCATTGCGTTTAATTGAGTTGATAACACTTGTACCTTGTAAATCATTAAAATATTTGAATTTTAAAACTTCCTCTTTACATTTTTCATATGTCCATTTTGGGTTTTTTTGTGAATAAGGCATTTCCCAATGTGACAATAATTCCTCCCAACCTTTACGGTTTATTTTTTGGACAATTGCCGAGTCCGATTGATATAATTCTGAATAAGTATTATACATAGAAACAACTTCTTTACATTTTTCATATGTTAAATTTCTTCTCATACACTCATATCATATTTGAATTGAACATTAAATTCACACTGATGTTCACATATTAAAAATCGTTCAACCATATCAACATAGTTTTTTGGAACATCAATATAGGCAAAATATTTTACTTTTTTTCTTCTATCTAATACAATTTTATTATGTGAATCATCATAAGGACTCGGGTGTTCAACAAAAAGATGGTTACTCAATCTTCCTCTCATAGTCGAAACTGATTTACCAATATATAATATTTCTTTATTTTCACCGTATAGAAAATAAACACCTATTCTTTTATTAGATGGTAAGTTATCCCAACTCACATCTAATATACCTGAAAAATTATCTATTGTATATTTTATTTCCTTACCTACCATAATATTATTTTTTACAAATATATAAAAAATATTACATTCAACCAAATATATTTCCAAAAAAAAAAGGGGGCGGGGGGATTTGAATACGACCGAAGGGAGTTCGGGTGGTCCGCCCCTCATTTGACTCCCCCAATATAATTCACTATATTTATACAATGAATTTATACGAAGAATACGAAAACTCAAAAACGGGGGGATTATACGATAAAATTAAAGTTATCACCAAACTCATTACAGAGTACCCAAAAATAATAGATTATATATACAACCGAATAGATACCTGTTTTGGTCCACACATTGTATACGTTGTCCATATGAAAGTAGATGGTGCGGATATGATTAAAATTGGTTATACCAAAAATTCCGTGTTAAATAGATTCAAAGAAAAAAGATGGACAGACCAACACAAAATAGAAATCATTCAAGTCATCAGAGAATATGTCCTCCAAGCTAAAGGAGCCGTAGAGTTTGAAAAAGAATTGAATTGCCAATGTGTAAATTATAGAACAGATTCAAACCTACAACTTCCGGGTAAAAATGAATTTATGAACTTTAATTACAAAGATGAGGTTCTAAACCAATATGATAATCTGTTCCCACAATACACAGATGTAATAGGTCTTAAATCCCCCAATTAAAAAACCCCTCCGTTGAAGTGGGGTTTTATTATTCTATATTATTACAAACTTCTTTTAATAATTTAATATAGTCATCCAACGATAAACTATTTTTAGATGAATTAACAAATTTGGTAACCAATATGGTATTATCAATTGTATAACCCAAATTACTATCCAACCTATCTAATGATATTCCATACCAATCATTCTCCCCCATAACCAATGGTTGTTTAGATATAAAACATTTACCATCCTGTTCATTTAATTTCCGTTGAATAATATCATCAGTAATTTCAAAAACCAATCCTTTTCTAATTGCCCGGTGTTTAGCACTCTCAACTCTATATCGTATTAAATTACTATCCCTCCATTTTTTTTGTTTATCAATATACTCTTTTTTCTCATCTTCAGATTTATTTTTATATTCATCTGACATACACTTTTTACACTTATTCTTCCTATTTGGGTAAAACATAACCTCGTTATTTTCACCACATATTATACATAACTTTTCCATATACTATAAATATCTGAAAAAAAATTTTATATATTTTTTTTTACATTTTTCACTATAAAAATCCCAAAAATTTTTTTTCACTATTTGACCCCCCATTATCCCTAACCGGAAATTTTCCGGATTATTCAAAATCATTTCCGGATACCCATTTACCACCCCGGAAAGAGGGGGATTTTTACTTAAAAATTTTTTATAGAATTTTTTTGTATACACGTTACAGAAGGGATTATCCCCCCTTTTTGGGATATAATAGGGGGGAGCAGGGGAGGGAGGATACCCCCCGGGGACGTAGGGGAGCCCCTATGGGGCCTATTAGGGAGGGTAGGGGATAAAAAAACCCCCCTGTAAATTATAGGAGGGGAGGTGGTATATTTGATATATCCAAATAAAGTTATCAACAGACAATGTGTCAGGTTGTTAATAACTTCTGATAAGTTATTTCATTATGTATCCGTTAATCTTTAGACTGACAGGATAGATTGGGGGATTGTCAGGGAAGTAACCTGTGGTTGACTTGTAGTGTAGGACATATTGTTCGGGTAGATATTCGTATATGGTCCCAAGTAGTTGTGTTATGTCTTGACCAAGAATGTATCCGGGATGTTTTGATACATCGGTATTATAATCATATTGTATTTCATCGGGGAACTTAAGGTAGGACCATATGGCGTATACCTTTTGGTATGATGGGTTATTACTTAGTTCATTGGACCAATAGGGATTAACCTCAACCCCCATATAGTTGGCAAGACCATCAAGGTCAATTAGTAAGTCAATGTAGTGAGCTGATTCGTATTGGTCAGAGTCATCATCCTTATACCCAATAACGAATGGATATGTTTTGGATAGTCCTTTGACTGCCATCTCTATTCCCTTTCTTTTGATTGGGGTAATGTCCTTTGGAGTTTCTTCTTTCATACTAATAAATATATTAAAGATTTTATTTGGTAGTTAAATTTATTATCCGTACCTTTGTATCACTGAATTGGTAACCAACCCAACAGGGGGCGCGACGATGGGGTTGGAAGAGTAGACTCCACAGCGCTTTATATTTTTTATATAAATCCCCCATCTTTACTGAGAATATAATAATGGACCCTACGTGGTTCTGAAAAAATAGTGTAATGAATCCCCCCTTTTGTTGAGAATGTCATAATTTATTTATATCTTTGTGTTTTGACGGTGTTCATCGCCGGTAACTCTTAATATCTTAAACTATGATTGTTCTTATTGTATTACTATCTCTGTCTGTTATTCTATTATGTATGGCATCAATTGACAAACACATCATCCCCACTCTATCTCCGGATAATAAGTTCCGTAAGTGGTGGGAGAAACATATTGCCTCTAATGACCCCTACGATTTATAAAATCTGTAACACATTGGAGGGAATGATTCCGTATCTCCATATTTAAATCCTTATAGTCCCCCTCACTAAGTGGGGACTCCTCGTTAATTACAGTAATCACCTTCCACATATCACATTTGATAAGTTGAAGGACATCCTGTTTTATTCTCTTCCCCATCCTCTGATAGGTATAAACACATTCTCCTATACCATAATCTACGATATAAGTGTCTCCTGTCAATATGACAGTGGGGGTAAATGACTTTAGGTACATATATTGTTAATAACTTTTCATAAATATAGTTATCAACAATTAACTTATCAACC
>ENA-OSIY01002176-OSIY01002176.1-marine-metagenome-genome-assembly--contig:-NODE-2176-length-10266-cov-6.559231_pt1 | contig 10266 bp, 9 predicted proteins | sample MGYA00237884_ERZ534233 | MGnify/ENA primary metagenome ERZ534233 (study PRJEB26412, sample SAMN06343840) | marine metagenome | isolation source: estuarine water | place: USA: Columbia River Estuary... | reverse complement strand
CCTCTCTATTCGTCGGCAGCGTCAGATGTGTATAAGAGACAGACTTAACTTTGAATTGGAATTAATTGATAATTTACCTAAACTTTATATTACGTTTCAGGACACTAGAAATCTTTTTCTAATCGATAGTTATCCAAGAGATGGCGCACTTATTAACGTTAGAATAGCTTCTAAAAATCCAAAAACTTATAAGTCTATAAGAATGGATTTTGATATTATTGATATTTATGCAGATCCTGTTTTTGGCGATATGGAAACACCTATTTATAGAATAGCTGGTGTTTGTAGTATTCCCGGTCTATTTAGTGAAGATTGCAAAAGTTACGGCGAAGGTACAAGTTTAGATCATTTAGAGAAAATAGCAACTGATCTAAAAATTGGATTAGCAACAAATATTACAACGCCAAAGGATTCAATGAAACGTATTTTGCCATTTTCTAATAGAATTGACTTTATACAAGATACTGTTGAATCTTCTTATATTGGCGAAGAATCATTTCAAACCTTTCACATTGATCAATTTTACTATTTGAATTTTGTGGATGTTAATGCACAATTTAATATCAAAGCTGATTTTGAAAAAGCTATGGTTTCTTTTTTACAAGATATAAATGTAGATATTAAAAAGAAGGAAACTGACGAAATAGAAGGTAACTTAGTGTTAACTAATAACTTAAATTTAAAAGGTATGTCTAATCACATTGAATCGTATACTCTTTTAAATAATTCTGCTAAAATAGTACAGCGTTATGGATATTCTAGAGATGTACAGTATCATGATGAAGGTGACCAGGAAAAGAAATTAAGAGAATTTAAATTAGAGACTTTAACAAGTAAAGATTTAAAGCCTATTGAAAGTCCACTAAAGGGTAGATATGGTTCTGCTGGTAAAGCCAGATATGAATTAGAAAAGAAACATAAATATGTTGGTCGTCAATTTTACAGCGATGATGTAAAATCAAAGAATAGTCACTTAAATTATAATTATGGAACTGTCCAGAATATAATGAATATGCAAGAGCTTGAAAAAATGCAATTGGTAGTTGAATTAGGTACTAATGATAATGCTTTTTATAGATTTCAAAAAGTACCTGTTATTATATATGAACATAGTGCCCAGAAGAAAAGCATATTAAAAGAAAAGGAAGCTAGATTAAAAGAGGTTGGCATGGAAGAAGGTCATTTTGATGGTGCAAAACAAGAACCTGCTAATGAATCTGCTGAAAATGCAAGTACTGCTAAAATCAATGAATTATTAAGTGGCAATTATTTAGTTGGCAAGATAATTTATAAATATACCAAAGAAGGCGGAATGAAACAAACATTACATCTTTTAAGAAGAGAATGGCCTGTATCTTTAAATCAATTACCAGCGCAAAAAAAACAATAAAAGATGAATAACAAATATATTAATGACTTTAGAAAAGGTCAAAAAAAGAATAAGTATATTCAAGATCCTACTTATTTAACTTTCTTCTTTCAATTTGTATATGATGATGGTAATATGTCACCATTATTAGCAGATGCGCTGTCAGATAATCCAGCTGTTGGTACTGCTGCTTATTATCTTAAGAATTATATCAAAGATGAGGGACGTGCTAATTCGTTAAAAGAATTTGCTAAAACTCTAAGATTAATTAATAGTCAAATGCCATGGTTTTGGCAAACTTTATCAGGAGCTGAAAACTTTCTTAATTATAATATCAATGAACCATATAGAGGTGGTGATGATGCTAAATTAACTATAGGTTGCTTAGAAAGTTTAAACTTAATGGTTTCTGGTATGATGGATTTATACAGAGATGCAATGTGGGATGAAGAAAGATGGTGTTGGGTAGTTCCTGATAATCTTAGAAAGTTTACAATGATCGTTTATGTTTCTGAAATTAGAAAGATTCAGACAACAACTGCTAATGGATCTATTTCAAGTTTTTTACAAACTGCATTTGGCGTAAATAAAACAAATGATGCTGTGACTGGTGATAATTTACCATTCTTTGCATTCAGAGTTAGTTTAGCTGAGTTTGCATTAACTTCTGGAAAAGATGTTTTTGCCGATTTAAGTGCTACTAAAGCAGAATCACCATTACCTAATATAGAAATTTCTTACGAAAGAATCCATACTTATGATGCTAAATATCTAAATGGCATTATGGATAAAAAAATAGATTTAGATGATAAGAAAGCTGGTAGTGGATTTCCAGGTCCTTTAGGTGATATTGTTAATCAAGCAACTGATGCTATTTCAGGTGTTGGTGATGATCTTTCTGGATTTGTTGATAGCGCAGTTGCAAGAGGTGCTAATCAAGTACAAAATATGGTCAATGGTATTACTGCCAATGTATTTCTTGGAAACGTTTATAGTGATGCTAATACCTTTAGAAATGCTCTTAAGCAAGGATCTATTAATTCAATAGCCAATTTGTTTAAGAAATAAAATCGAATACATAATATATGGAAACCATTAGAGAATTAGGATCTGATGACCTAAGAACAACTCATTGGTTAGGTGAAGTCGTAGACAACAAAGACCCTGAGTTTCTAGGCAGATGTAAAGTGAAAATTTACGGTAAGTTTGATTTATTAGCTACCGAAGATATTCCTTGGGCTTTTCCTATGAATCGAACTAATCCAGGACAACACTTTGTGCCAAGAATTGGTGATATAGTGGCTGCAAGATTTGATAATGGTAACATTTATATGCCAGAATATTGGGTCCATGTTGAGCAGAATAAAAATCTTAAGGATGATATTCTAAAATCCGCATCTGAACCACATAATGTAGTATCACTAGTCTATGATGCTGAAAGAAATATTAGAATTTATTGGTCAAAAGAAGATGGTCTTATAATTACAACAGGAACATCAAAGGATAAATCTCCTATGATCAGATTCGATGATAAGGGTGATATTCTTATCAATGCTGATAACATATACATGTCAACCTCTAAGACTGATAAGAGCGAACCTGCAGTAAATGGTGAGACACTTTATAAAACTCTTAAAAAGTTTATGGAAACTTTCAATACTCATACTCACCCGAGTCCAGCTGGACCAACTAGTCCACCAATTCCGCCAGACGTTATTAAAATAAAAGGTGAATTAAGTAAGCTAGTTAAGATTAAACACAAAAAGTAATCGGATATATAACTCATCACTTCTAAAATAAAATAAATGACACAAAAAAATCAAGTCAATTCTAAGACACCAAAAGTTAGAATCGGCGAAAAGAAAAACGAGACGATCAGTTTAGAAAGTCTAGTAACAATCAAACCATCTGAGAAAAAAGTTGTAGACTTAGATGCTCACAACAAAGATGCAGCATGGTATCTTCCTAACGGTGAATTCAATTGGGATGCTTATGAAAATGAAGCAAAACCAAAAAGAACCGTAAATCCCCACATTAAATTAAAAGATCCAACAGACAAAGTATTTTCACACGCACCTTATGCGCAAGAATTATATGACATGATGTTTGGACGTTCAGCTAATAGTTTTGCTGACAAGTTTGTTGTTGAAGTTGGTAAAGTTTACGAAGGTGAAGTTTACGGAATTTCAAAAAATTGGATGAGTATCGATGTTGAATATAGAGAATTAGTCTATGTTAACATTGAAAAAGAAATTGCAAATGATTTAAAAGTTGGAGATAAAACTTCAGTTAAAATTGTTAGAGACAGAAGCAAAGGTGAAGACTTCATCGTAGGTTCTATCGAGCAAGGTGTACAACATGCAATCTTCGAAGAGTTAATGAGTAATATTGACAACAATATCGCTTATGCTGGTCGAGTTAAACAAATGATTCCTGAGGGTGGTTACATCGTAACTATTAATGGTATTGATTGCTTTATGCCAGGATCTTTAGCCGGTATGAATAAATTACATGACTTTAGTTCTATTGTTGGAACTGATATGTATGTAGTTCCTATTTCATTCTCAGCTGAAAGAGGTACAGTAGTTGTTTCTCATAGAGCTTACTTAAAAGCAATGGTTCCTTCAATCCTTGAAGATCTTAGAAATGCAAAAGATGAAGTTATTACAGGTTTTGTTACTGGTAGTGCTAAATTCGGTGTATTCTGTGAATTCAATGGTTGTTTAACTGGTATGATCCACATCAATGATTTGGATGAAGTACATGCTGCTAAGTTAAGAAAGCATGAAATTAATCCAGGAGATCCTATTGAGTTTAAAGTAAAAGAAATCATTTCTGATACTAAGATTACATTAACTCAGTTGATTCATAACGATCCTTGGAATGGTATTACAGAAAGATACAAGATTCCTGCAAGAGTAACTGGTACTGTGAAGTCTATTAAAGACTACGGTATGTTTGTTGCAATCGAAGAAGGTGTTATTGGTTTATTACACGTAAGTGAATTGCCAGAAGGTGCTATCAAAGATTATGCAAAGAATCAAGAAGTTCAAGTTGAAATCTCAAGAATTGAAGAAATTACTAAAAAAGTATTCTTAAAACTTATTTCTTAATCGATGTTTAAAAGGGGGTGATATATACTTGAAAGATAGTATTATAATCTCTAAATATGTTAAACATCCATAACAAAGACATTCTCTTTAAAGCCTTGATCGGCTTCGAGTTCGAATTCTTTTCAAATTACGACCTAGACGAGGCAGTTAAACAACTTAAGTCTCTTCTGGGTCGTGATATTTATGTAGGTACCAAAGCACATAGTGAATTTCAACCTACAGATAAAAAGTTTAAAGTTGAACCTGATATGTCAGGTGGTAAGAACATGCTTGAATTGGTGACTGGTGCTTTACCATACCAAGATGCTAGAATGGTTCTTATTAAAGTGCTTACTTATATAAAAGAGCACGGTTATACAACTGACCGATCTGCTATTCACATTAACTGTTCGTTTGACACTAAACAAACAGGTGATCCATACAGAATTAAGAAGATGAACGTATTAAAGTTTATTCTTGACTTTAATGAATCACAAGTTTATAAGTTCTTCCCAAATAGAGAAAATTCAGTGTATGCTAAATCCATTAAATGGATCTTACCAAGAGCTGAAAACTTCTACTTTGATGGAAACACAATTTCACAGATGAATTTTGAGTATCCAATGTCTAAATATTATGGCATTAATTTTTCTAAAGCAGAAAAAGGTTATTTAGAATTTCGTTATTTAGGCGGTAAAGATTATGAAGACAGAACTACCGATCTTTTGCACTTAACAGATGTGTTCTTATTACAAATGTGGAACGCTACTGAAAATCCATCTTTTACAGCAAACAATAAACTTGAATTAAAAAGAATTCTGGAATTAAATAAAAATGTAATTGAAGGTCGCAAAGACTGGAGAAAACTATTTACAGCTGATAACAACATCAAGTTAACTATTGACATGGATGACAGCGATGTTATTATTGACATGTATTGGCCACAAATCAGAGAGAAAGTAATTAAATTATTTACTCACGGTGGTATTGAAGGCGGTAGAATTAACTATGATACTGATGCTGGTAAAGTTCAAGTTAAGAACTCATTCATGAAAATGTGTTTTGAACTTGAAGTTTATGAATTCGTTGATTGTAAAATTAGAGGATCAATCTATAGCAGTGATTTTTATAACTGTGAAATAGAAGGATCTGATATTAAATTTTGTGCTTTGTTTCAAGGCACTAATGTAAAAGAAAGTAAGCTTCAATCTTGTTATGTTTCTCAAAGTGTATTTGCTGAAAACTGTTATGTCTTTGGCATAGACGGTTATTTTGAAGGTCAAATGCAAGGTGGAATATTTAGAGAAGGAAGATATACACATAAAGCTGATTTCATGGATGTTGAAATCGTACAAAGCAAAAAAATAGAAATGCAATAAGATGACTGATATTACAGCAGGCGATTTAGAAGACATGGGTCTCCCTAGGGATTATGATCCAAACTGTTTAAACAATTTTATGATTGAATTGGCAGATGACATTACTGGAGCATGTATGATTCCAATGAATTTGCCTAAAAAAGAAATTTACAACATTATTCAAAGAGCTAAGAAATGGTTCTATAAGAATTATGAGTACTCTGTGCAAGAGAATTTCTTGGTTATTCCCGAGGAATATTTTAAAACAGCAATATACTTAAGTACTAGATCTTTAACTCTTCCTGGAGCGGCATTAGATGGCTCAGGAGCTGTCTTTGCAGTATACGGTGTTTATCCTGTAGGTTCTTATTATGGTGCTGGTACAGATGTTCGTTTTACTAAGGGTGACTTTAACATTGACCGTTTATTATTTGGTGGTATGTTAGGTCAAGGTACTTATGATATTAAATCAGCAGAAAACTTACAATATTATGTAGTTCAACAAAGTTACTATGATATGGCTCGTCAGATCATTAATAATACAATTTCGTTTAACTATAGTAATTTGACTAGAAATTTAAAAATTATGGGTGAAACTCCAGCAAGTCACTTGATTTTAGAGGTTTATCAAACGATTCCAGATTGTGCATTATTTGAAGATGAAATCTTCTTTAGATATTGTTCAGCTAAAATTAAGATTTCATTAGGTACTAAATTAAGTATCTTTGATTACAATTTACCTGGAGATGTTAAACTTAATGCTGATGTTATCAAATCATTAGGTGAAGACGAATTAGAAAAAATTATAGAAGAAATCAAAGGCGACGAAGGTGTTGACTGGATGATGCATTCTTAATCAAATATATAGTAACATAGTATGGAACTTTACATAAGAACATTAGACGATCCAAATTTTGATCCAAAGAAATTGCAATCTCAAACAGAAATTGCACAACTTCTTACTCAGATCGAAACGATCCTTTTTACTTCAAGAGGTGATGTTCTTGGTGAACCAAACTTTGGCGCTAATTTAGAAGATTTATTGTATGAGTTTAATTTAAACGAAGAAACAATTCAAGCTTCTATAGAAAGACAATTGGCTACTTATTGCCCGTTGGCTCAAAAATATAACACGAAAGTTGTTGCTAAATTCTGGAAAGATGGCGATGTTGTAATAGCAACAGTCGATGTAGTTATAGATAATCAATATGCTGTTAGGGCTGTAATAAATTAAACAAGAAATGGCAGATTTTAAAATTTTAAACAGGGCTAGAATACAATCTTCTCAAATATTTGAAGATGCAAGAACTTATATTTCTAGAGCTTACAAAAGAACGGGTGAATTTTTCACAGCTGCGTCACCATACGCTCAAATATTATCAGTTCTTTCTGAACTTGGTCAACTTATCATGTTTTACATTGAAGATGCATTAGTTGAGCAAAACATATACACTGCACAACAAACTGAAAGTATTTATGGTTTAGCAAGATTGGCAGGTCATGATCCAACTAGAGGTTTTAGTTCAACTGGACAGATCAAATTTAGATGGAAACCGGGTGTTACTAGTGATATCGCTGGTGATGCTTTAACTATTCCAGCTAATGCTGAAATTTCATTCTCTGCTAATGGATTAATTTATTTGGTAAGAACTAATGGCGATCAATTTAGACTTGATAAAAATTTCTCTGGCTATATTAATGCTCCAATTATACAAGGTAAAATTGAGAGTCAAACAGTAACAGCTACTGGTGAAAGATTACAATCATTTAATATTAAAGTGTCTGGTGCAACTGGACATGATACTGTTAGAGTTACTGTTAATAGTGAACTTTGGACTGCATATAATTCATTATATGAAATGAACTCTGATTCTAAAGGATACCTTATTAAAACAGGTATTATGGGAGGATTAGATCTTTATTTTGGTAATGGAAACTTTGGTAAGATTCCACCAGCTGGTGCAATTATCAATGTTGAATATATCAAACATGATGGTACTTTAGGTAATTTAGGCGATGCAAAAGATATTGCTTTTAAATGGATTACAGAAGGAACAGATTCTATTGGAACCCCTTATGATTTAAATCAAATTCTTGATTTTGAAGTAGTTTCTGCACCTAAAATGGGTGGAGATCCTGAATCTACTGAATTTACTAAATTAATCGCGCCATTAGCTTCTAAATCATTTGTATTAGCTACACCAGAAAATTATGAACACTTCTTATCAAGATATAATTCATTTTCTTATGTTGACGCATATAATACAACTGACGATGGATATTTAGATGATGACAACGTAATTTACTTATTTATGTTGCCAGATGCTAAAAGAAAGTTAAGCGGTAGTCAAGATTACTTCTCTTTACCAATTGAAGAATTTACATTTACTGCAACTGAACAAGCTGCAATTCAAAAAACAATAGAAGATTCGGGACAACAAATGGTAGTTACGGATATTGAATTTGTAACTCCAGTTATTAAAAAATATAGAATGGATATTTACGTTAGATATTTCGAAGGATTTGATAAGAATCAAATCTTTAAAGAAGTAAGATCTAAGATCAGCGAATATTTAATGAATATAACAAGAAGAGATAAGTTGCCAAAATCTGATATTATTGCTTTATTGGAAGCAATTGAAGGCATCGATGCAGTGAATGTACAATTTATTTCTGCATTAGAAGAAGAGGCTAGAAGATTAGGTTACTATTATGTTAAAACAATAAAAGTTACTCCATCAACTCCAGTTCTACAAGATATTGGAAATGGTAAACAGAGATTTTTCTTCTTTGAGAAATCAGAAACTCTTGAAAAGGTTAACTTAATTCCAGGACAACCTAACCCCGTTGGATTTGATAAATATATTGGATTAGACAAGTATGGTGATATTGTTCTACAAAAAGAAGATATTGCTTTATTTAGAGGCGGATGGTATGACAGAGATAATACTGAAGTAAAAGATAGTCCAGCATTAAATGAAATGGCAAGTTTATCAGTTTATTTTGATGAACCACCAGTACAACGAACTGTATTTACACAGTTACAGGCTGCAACTAGAAAAGCACTTTAAATATAAACTTAAAAGATGGCAAAGACAATTTATGATGGTTTATATAGTTACAAGTTAACTAAGCTTTATACTACAGCAAAAAGAGCTAAAGATAATAGAAAAAATACAGGTTATGATTACAAGGATAAAATCATGAGAAGATCTGTATCTCCACATATTTATAGAAATGAAGTTATGGCTGATTTTCTAGATTTCATAAATGATTTTGTTTATGAAAAAATTAAAGCTGTTAGAAGACTTAAATTATTTAAGGCTTTTACTGTTGACAAAGATTACGATATAGAATAATGAATTTACAAGATCACTCAAGATATTTATTTTTCAACGGTACTAAAGGTATATTGAATTTTGATTACAACTCAACAGATAATATTTGGACGGGTAGTATTCACTTAAACGAGGTTTCAACTGGACTTTTTGAAACTGTTTCTTTGGCGATCGTAGAAGAGATAAAGGATGTTGATGGAAATATTCATTATGTAAAACCTATTGCTGGAAACGGAGAAGAAGCTACTATTACAGCAAGATTAGTTACTAACAACTACACAAGTGATGATATATTCTTATTTGAAACCGTTTTAGGTGAAAATAATGATTTAGAAGTTAGTAAGCTTATCAAGAAAGATCTTGTAATTGATGCATCGACAATCGCAACTCACACAAATCCTTCTTATAAAATTGTCCCTTCACATTCTAATATCCACGAAGAGGCTATTATTTTTAATTTAGGTTTACACTCTGAGCGTGAAGGTTCTCACCTTAGATGGTTAGAATTGGTAATGTCAACTGGACAAGTTATCGCATATATTAAATTATATGGTGAAGTTGTTGGAGAAGATGAGCGTTTAGGTGTTCTTTTAGATAACTTAGGAATGAGTATTCCTGAAGGTGACATGAGTCTTTTCAAAGATCATGATATTGATGAAGTAGGTACAGATTGGATCTTACTAAATGCTAAGAGAAAAGAAATGCTTTTAGAGGGTCACAATATTAAACCATATATTGGTACATACAAAGCCTTAATTAATGCTGTTAAATTCTATGGTTATAATAATCTAACGATCAAAGAATATTGGTTAGACATTAATAATAAATCTCAAAACTTTGGTAAATTAAGAGCAGTTCCAGTAACTGATGTTGATAGTCCAGGATATAGTGTTAACGGTTCAACTGGAATTAATAAGCCAAGTGGAACTGCTAAAAAGACTTCACGTTTTTCTTTAACATATAGAATTAACATTCCAACTGGATTAGACGATGAATGGGATACACCACAGGTCAAAGAGGTTTATGACTACAGTCCAGAAGCTGTCTCTTATACACATCTGACGCTGCCGACGAATAGAGAGGTGTAGATCTCGGTGGTCGCCGTATCA
>ENA-OSIY01002174-OSIY01002174.1-marine-metagenome-genome-assembly--contig:-NODE-2174-length-10272-cov-6.638646_pt1 | contig 10272 bp, 21 predicted proteins | sample MGYA00237884_ERZ534233 | MGnify/ENA primary metagenome ERZ534233 (study PRJEB26412, sample SAMN06343840) | marine metagenome | isolation source: estuarine water | place: USA: Columbia River Estuary... | reverse complement strand
CGACCACCGAGATCTACACCTCTCTATTCGTCGGCAGCGTCAGATGTGTATAAGAGACAGTCATTAAAGAACGGGAGAACTAATCTGTTTTTATGAATCTTGTCTTCAAGCGAAATATAAAACGTCTTACATCTATTTACTGCAGAAAATAATCTCCTTGACTTACAATACTCCAGTGCAGTTTGGAGCATTTGATTTTCTTTAAAGAAATTAACTTGTGTTAAATCACACAAATCTATACTATTTTCAGGAAGATCAGGAATTTCGATCGGTAATGCAGCTTTTTCTTTAAGTGATGCTTTAAATTTTCGGGGATCAATAATCTCAGATTTATTCTTTTCGTTATTCTTTTTAATTATTTCAGTAACAGAAAGTCCTGAAACCTCTTTAACCCATTCAAACGGTTTCCATGATTTAGAGCAATTATGACAAAAGAAATACTGTTTATTAGGAAAGTAAAACAGTCTTCTTGTTCTCCCAGCTGACTTTCCTTCTTTGCATACAGGACATTCTGCATTGAATACATTCTGATATCGCTTATGTATAGGCCTTTTGCAGTGCACATACATTATCTCAATCAAAAACTCTTGCGTTAGTTCCACAGATGAAACTATACAAGGTAGCAATCCAAATTCAACCTAATATTAATTAGCGCTTGACTGCGTTAATCATGAAGCTCTTGAGCTTCTCAGAAATAGAGAGAAGTGTTTCAGCAACGCTTACAATATCAACTTTTGTTCTTGATGAAATTCCGTCAAATGGTGTTCCTGGTCTATCTAATGAAGACACGAGGCTCTGCAAGGAAGTGCCTTCTAAACCGTTAATTTTTTCAGCAAAATCTTCTAGTTGAAATATATAATCTTTTAATGTTGCACCTGTTGGAGCAGTTGCTTCTGAAGTTGTTCCTTCAGTTTCACCCTCTGCTTGCTCTCCTGGAGCTTGAGGAATTGGTTCTACGTCATCAAAATCTTCAGGCATCGGAACAGTCGAACCGCCACTTTCTGCTGGAGCTTCTTCAGTCTCCTTATTGGCTTCGTCTTCCTTCAAGTATACACTATTATAAAGTTCTTCAAATCTCATAATTATATTTATGATTTTACTGGAGTTTTTCTATAGTATGTGTTGGATAAATTTGATTATGCTGACGTGGTTTGTTACAGACGCAGCATATTCTTACTTGACGTTGTTTAATTGTCTTACTAAACTTCGGTTACGTTTTGCTGTTTATTTGACTACAAATGAAGACGGCACCTTTATATCATTTTTAAATTACGAGAGTAATGAACCCAACACCACTCCGTTACGTAGATTTTTATTGAAACTAATAACGTGTCCTTTGTGTTTAGCAATGTGGCTTTCGATCATGTGTTGCTTATTATGGTCAGACGTTGGAAATATAGCTCCACTTTATATTATATCTATTGTAACATTTTTACTTCTGCGGAAATTGATTCAAATACTTCTGTAATTTCTTGTTGTATGTTTTCGAGCTCAAATACCTTGTATGTATCGTTATTAACATTCAACCAAACGATCTTAAGACCTGAAATTTTAATACTCGTGTATTTCTCTATTATGTATTTATACGCGTTGAGCTGTATTGTGTAATGAGTAAGCTCACAATCAGGCATTAAATCAAATGGAGCTTTGAGCTTGGTTTTATATTTAGCTTTTGTGTTAATGTTTTTATTTGTCTTAAAATCTACAATCTCGTAACTGTCAGTAGCACAATTGTAACAAAGCAAATCAACCATTCCACAAATTCGTGTGTCATCCAAGTCCCCAACAACCAATTCAGTTCTTGCACAAATTAAGTCAGAATAATCCGAATAAAATTGTTGAAAATACTGCACTAACACAGGCAATCTTTCAAGCAATTGAATCTTTTGCTCTGTTTTGAGGATGGAGGAAACTAAAGACTGATCCACAGCAATTTTTTTGTTTGCATAGAAATTTTCTATGTATTTGTGGACAATGCTTCCCAATGTAGTCGACAGCTTATTTTTAAGCTCCCATTCTTCTTTAATTGATTCTTGGCTTACTCCGTTTTTTCTCGCTACTTTTAAGGATACGCTTTCAACATCAAATACTGGCTTGACCCGTTTAATCAATCCGGTTACTGAGAACCCGTGGGACTGTACGTTATCAATAAAATATGTATGTGTTTTTTCGACAAACGTGATTTTATTGAAAATTGAAAGTTCTTTAAAAATATTCACTAATTAGAGGATACATTATCTATAATAAAAAGCTCCCCATTTTGGCCAAGTTCCTTTAATGTACCAAACATTTTTTTACCTTCCCATAACCATTTAATACAATCCCCATGCCCAAATCTTAGCGATTTATCGAGGTATATACTGCCTCCTTCGTCATATTTTTCTAAATCGAGATAAAACCGATTGCCTTCTTTGTAAATAAAATCTGTTAAGTTAATCATTTGTTTGTGAACTATAATTTGCTAACCATGCTGAAAGCTGGGTTTTTTTTGATTTTGGATATCTAAATTTATAACTTCCCCAGCTCTTTGTGTCAACGTGTTTGCTCCAAAGCGTCTTTGCTATAATATCTATCTTATTCTCTATATCAAATTGCATTTCAGGAGAAATATTCACATTTGCTCCTGCATGATAAGCTAACCATTTTTTTTGTTGAACAGCTACATGGTGAGCTAACTCGTGAAAAAACACAAACATCATCGTAAGCCTTTGTTGCTTGTTGTTAATAAAAATATTACTTGTACTAAAATTATATGAACCGTCCACACGTGTTGATTGATTATTAAAATATATTTTATTTACTTTATATTCTAATGCAACAATACTCATTAAAAACCTTATTTGTTTTTTTGAAAGTTTTGAATCAATAAAAAGCTTCATGAGAATTGGTGGATTATTCAGATTGGGATTTATTTTGATGTTGTAAACTCAATAGCTCAGCAAGAGCATCTTCATACGATACGTGACGCATAACATTAGGGCCAACAGATCTAGAAATTGCATTGTGAGTAGGATCAATTTCACTTACAATACTACGTAGTTGCTTATTGACGCTTTGGGTTAATACATCAGAATTAGAATCTCGTATTATGCAATTCCTAAAATTCATACTATTTGACTTTAAAATATACAGCAACGATTTGTATTATAATATTTAGTGCAAACATAACAATTGATCCATACAAAGCTAACGTAGCCTTACTTTTAGTGTTATGGTGATCTTCTACATCTATTTCTCTCTCAATTGTTGAGATTCGCTTGTTAAAACCACCATCTTCATAAAGCTCTACATCTAAATCTTGCTGAATGGACTTTAAACTCGAATTTATCTGTGTGTTCCATATCTTTGCTTCAGCTTCAGATACTGCAATGTTCTGTTTAAGTTCAGCGGTTTCTTTATTAAGATTTTGAAGAACTGAATTATGATCATTTAGTTGTTGTAAAACAAGCATTTGATATTTAGACCATCCGTTGCCTTCATAACCATTACCTACAGAATTCTCAATGTGTTGATTCATGTTACGTGTGTAAATGCACGAAACCACTTTCCGAATTTGGAGACCATTCGTATTTAACTCCAATTTTTTCAGTAATGTCTCGTAATACTCCAATATAATGTGCAACAATTCCCTCTTCTTTAACTGAAGAAATTGCAAATCGGTTATAAAAAATTTCTCCGGTTTTTCTTTGGCACTGGAGAAGTACATCACAGTTATCTCCACATTCTAAACAGCGTTTTAGTGTAGATAGTGCTCTGGATTGTTGTGACTCATCCGTAATAATATTAAAAAACGATCTTCCTAGAGCTTCTTCTGCAAGATATCCCGTAATCAATTCAAATGACTTATTGGCATAGACGATTGTTGGAGTGTTTTGATTTAACTCCATAACTACAATGCCGTCAGTTGACGAATTTACTGCATTTTGTAGTAATTTAAAGTTATATCCATGGTTGGTTTTAAATTGTGAAATGTCGGACGCCACTCCAATAACTCTTTCTTCACTATCATCACACAAGGAAAATCTCCAAACTAAACGGACGTAGCTTCCGTCTTTAGAAATCCACCTATTTATAAAGGCATTATTGCCTAAAAAGCGCGTAATTTTTCCTGTTTTAATTTCACTAAACTTATTCTTGGAATCTTCTACATCTTCTGCACTTATAAAATCCCATAATGATCTACCAATTAAGTCTGATCTAGTGTATCCTAATATAGTAAATGCAGCATCGCTAATTTTAATAATTGTGGCCTCTTTATCTAAGAACACAATAATGTCTGGTGATGCAGCAAAGATTAACGCTAACTGACTCTCTAATTCAGTCAAATATACTGACAAATTGTTTAAGCTCCCTTGTCTAGAATGTATGGCTTCTAGCAATTTTTCATTTTCGGTAATTAATTGGCTCTTTGTGATCATATTATGTTAATATATGAGTTGGCTATTTATTAACATGACTCAATTAGTTTTGCTTCTGATTCTCTTCTATCAAGCAATCCATCAAGTCCTTTACCCAACCAAATTCGTTTCATGCTTCTAAATTCTTTAGCTATTTTTTTGTAGTCTTTTTTAGGAATCAAATTTTTAATGTTAACCATTTCTCTTCGTGAATCTCCTTTAAGACTTGTACCTCTATTAAACACCAAAGAAACAATTGCGCCATATGCATCAGGATGTAAATCAGACAACCCAGGAAAAGTTTTTTCAGCAAGCTTGCTAAATTTAGGCCACGTGAGAGTATTAAATATAGTCAAAGCTTGATCCCAATTTATGTTGATTCCAGTTGCTCTTAATTTTTTTGTAAATTCTTTTCCACGCTCTCCTGTTTTTCCGGAAGCTTCTTGAATTTGATCTAGCTGATCAGCTGGTAAAAAATTAAAAATTTTAGCAAGTTCAGCTTCTGTATAATAAGCACAATCAACACCGATTGCTATTGTTGGCCCAGAAGCTCCTCCAGGCCATGTGAATTTGGAAAGGTATTTTTCGTAATAAGATTTGCCTCCTCCTACCTCGTACTGAAGAAGTAAATTTAATGTGTTGTTGGACGGTTTACTTGAGTTCATAATCGTCTTCTTTGGCGTTTGTGTGGATAACTGTTATATTTTCTGTTTTTTCGGTGCGAGTCATTCCCTCTAATGATGCACTTGAAGCACTGTTATATTTTAAATCAACAACTGCTTGTGCACCAACGTACGCAGCAATAATAATAGAAAGTATTTCAATTGTTTTTGAAAACATTGTGACAAAACCGCTCACGAATTCTGGCTTAGCAGGAATCAAAAACATCATGCCAACACTTGCAAAGTAAAAAAACGCAAGAATAATTACCGAAGTCATTACAATATAAAACTTCTTAGACTCCAAGTGATTGGTAGATTTTAATCGTTCGTATTTGGTTGGAGACGTATTTGGAGGTACACGATCGCTACTTAAAAACGATACACCATTCATTACTGCGTTTTTTATTAAAGCTATCATAATAGTGAAACGAAAGCAGCTCCAGTTAAAAATCCCAAAGTAAATACAATCTTTGTTGGGTGATTCCAAAACAATTCTGTTATTTTCTCTCTAATGTCCATAATGTTATAAAATTCCTTTAATTCTCAAATACGTTGCTCCACATATTGCTAAAATTAACCCTAATATAATCAAGTTTCTTTGAAGAAGAGCAAGGTCCTTTTCAACTAGCTTTCTTTGCATTACATTAAGATCGTTTATCATTTTATCTCTATTTTCTAATTGTCTAATTAATTCTTCATCTACCTGCTTTTTAGCATCTATTACTCCAGCAGTATCTTTTTGAATTTGAGCAAAAGTTTCTTTGTCTTTCAATAACTGCTGATACTCTTCAGTATTAACAACCACGACCGTATCATGTCTGTATCTTTCTGGAATTATTACCATTCTTTGTTTATTGACAGGAACTGGGTCAAGTTTACTGCTGCTAGAGACCGTATTTATGTGTAGATTGATTTTTTTATAAACAGCTTCAATCGGAATTCTGCTCTTCGGAGGTCTTACAATTCTTGTAGCTTCTGTAATATATTTGTCCGTTAAGTCTATTCTCGCAACGTCTAATGAGTCTTTAGACGCATATACAACTTTTGACAAAGCTTCAGACTGCTTTTCAGTGTATATAGTACAGCTTGATGTTCCCAGCAACATCATTGCTGTCAAACAAAAAACTTTGTAATAATTACTCATTACAAATACTTATGCTAAACCGCAAATTTAACTTGTGAGAACTCCTGACTGCCTTAAATTGAAGCTAATTCTAAGTTAGTATCAAGAATATTTTGTAGTTTTTCTTCGTGTAATTCAATTAAAGCGTCGGTTGATTGCTTTTTAGACCACATCTTATATCTATATTTTTCTACTATTGCTGCTAATTCATCTGTTAACTCGTCAAGAGGAGGTTTAGTTAATAAAAAATGAGCAACTTCATCGATTGTTGTGTGCATATATTATATTGGTAGTTTGTTTTTAGTGGTGTTTTTAAAAATGGTGGAGGTGAGGGGATTCGAACCCCTGTTTTTATAGTCTCTGCTAAAAGATACTACATGCTTTAATGAATTTGACATTTGTTGACTAAAGGCTGTCTTGGCTCACTAACCTTTTACTTTTTAAGTCTGCCTGTATGTGCGAAAAGTCACATACTACCTATGACTAATTTTACCGCGTTAGCCACATCACGCTGAACCTCTGCGTTTCAAAATACTTTTAGAGGATCCGGTATTAGGCTCTTAAGCTTCGAGAGAATAAGCTTCATCAGCGGTAACGAGAAACTCGCTAGCGTTGTTGAAGATATACTCTGCCTCAGCAAAGAGGTCAGAATTATCAAGTTCTGCGTTTAGGTTTTTAATAGATGTTTAAAGAGGCCAACTATTATCCTCTACATGCACTCTTAGTTTTTAATTATAAATCGAAAACCAGTACACCCCCAAAATTTCAAAGATCTGTTTTTATTGTCTTACTTAATCCAAAACTGTCAACTACTAATGATATTGGACGTGCATCGGAATATGCAATTGTAAAATAGTCTCATCACCATATTTGTCAAATGCTTCATCTACAGCATCATTGTGTGCAGTTATAGCGTCATCAAGAGCGGACAAGGTTTCGCACAGTTTGCTTATCGATGGGTGGTTTGTGCTGAACAACGATTCGATGCCACATCTGTTTATTAATAATTCCTCTAAGAATGAACTAGTGTGTTCATCAAATTCAAAATTCCAACCAATTACACTCGGCCATTCGCCGACTCCTCTCCACTCACATTGTAAGCTAACTAATTGTGGAACATTTACACTTATTGGACATTGAATATCCAGCAACAAGTCGGTTCGTGATTTTTGTAAAGATACAACAAGAGCAGTAAATTCCGGATTTTGCTCTTCAAGCACACGAACCTCTTGTTGTATACAAGCTATTTGTGCAGCTAGCTCCTCAAGTTGTTTTTGCTTTTGTAGTATGTTTAGCTGCATATCTTGATCATTGCTTATAGCAAAACTATAAAAAATTCAACTAGTGCATATTAACATAAAACATTAAATACCTTTATGAAGTTTATAGATACATTGATTGCAAATAGTTCACAACAGGAAGCAAAATTATATGGACCCTCTGAAAAAGCTGCTGTTAAACCTGATACGGGAATAACAATACAAAATCCAGGAGCATTTCATGTAATAAAAGATTGTGCGAGAATTGCTCATGGTTATATTCCGTTGTTTGTATTCGACCACTTTGCGTCCCCATTTGATAATTTAAAAGGAAAATTTACAAAGGAAGATATAATAGAATTAGTTGACGCAGCAAAAACAGATGTGTTTATAAAACATTTACTCATAGTTATAGTGAATAAAGCCAAACTAACACTTCCAGAAGCCATCTTAAACCCTTCTGGTAGTTATGTGCCACCACCGGCTCCAGCACCGTTAGATTATATTCCCTTTAACCAAACCGACAATGTTAATTTAGACGAAATCCATGATCCTTACGGAGAATATAATGCAAGCGAACAGAAGATTGTTTCTGTGGGAACTTTAGAAGTATTGGACAATACACAAGATACCGTAGCTTTATTAGCAAGAGCGTTTGATTGCAAATAACCAGAGTTACCACCCCTCATCAAACCATCCAGCTTCTTTTCCATTCTCCAAGCACGGTGAGCACACAGTGTATTGAGTGTTTTTTACTGTCGACCCACACATTGTACATAAAGTATCGTAGGTTGGAGAGTTTTGCTGTTGTGAGTTGGTTGAAGAAGTAGATTTGTCTAACGACTTGCAGCCATCTAAATAATCTTGAATAGACGTCATAATATTATATTTAACGGTGAATGCTGCTTATTTCTACGACCACCCACCAGTAAACAATTCTTTTCCTGTTTCTTTTTTCCATGTGATAACAGGATTTACTAAGTCTGTTTTTAGTCGTTCAGAGGCAAACCTGAGCATCCTTAAATTAGGCCAAGCTTGGTAGCGGACCTTAATAATTTCATTCAGTGCTTCTTCAGGAGTTTTACCTTGCATAACCCAAGCAATAAGTCCTATAGCAGTTGATCTTGATACGCCAGCAAAACAGTTGACTCCAAGATTAAAAATTTTGTCTGAGTCTACCAGCGGCTGGATAAATGATATAATGTTATTAACATGCTGAACTTGTGGTCCTTGTTCTTCTATATGTTTTTGAATATATGCATCACTATCTTCATCTGACCAATCATAAAAATATTGAGCAAAGTGTGGAGTTCCTCGTTGATTAAAATTTTTCTTTATCATTCGAATTTTATTTTGATCAGCCTCATCAACTGTAGATATCCACGCGTTTTGTTTAATTTCCTTAAATGAATTTGAAACAGCTGTATCTAAGTCCGTAATGATTACGCTATGTATCATAAAGAATTTAAAAATTGTTTAAGATCCCAAGGATACACTCCATGATCTCCGTCATCAAGAATCGGGCATGTTTTACCTCTCATAAAATTATCCCACGATTCTACTAATTTATATGGGAGAGCAACAAGTATTTCACTTTCTTTAACGTTGTTAGTTTCTAGCGTTTTTTGTTGTAAGTGGCTAATCCAGTTTTCCATTAGTATTCAATAACGTGATTGCTTTTTTGGTGTCGAATTCAACTTTTGTATATTCGCTTATTTTGTTCAGCAACTCTGTAGAAGATGACTCGTATAAGTTGTTGTGGTTGGACAAAATTATTTTACGTTCGTTGTTTTGCTCTGTAATATAACCATAACCATCACCTTCCCAATTATGATGAAGTACTGGAAATTTATAAATAATAACTCCGAATTGCTCTTCTATTCGCTGTTCAATGGATGTCTTCATTTATAAGTTTGACCAAAACAACGCTGTTGTTTAAATTTATCATAAAGAGGTTTAACTTCTGATGAGGTCAACCAAGCCAAAAAATCTTTATCCATTAAATCGTATTCAGATGTAAATCCCCACGTAGTAAAAGGTTTTTCAGGAGTATTAGTTATAGTGTCGTCGTAATTCATTTTAAATCCATATTCATCGACTGCATCGTCTTGATTTTTATCCCAAGATCCAACAATATGAGGATATGGTGGACACATAAATTCCGGATCATATTGATTTTGATCACTAATACAATCTTGTGCAAGTAAAGAATCACAAACTATACTCGAAAGGTTAAAGCTAAACGTGTCTAGCGGATCAGTTTTATTAAAAGACTCATCATATGGACTTGCAAACGCTGTCTCTAAATCAGGCTCCGACAAGATGTTTAAATTTGGAGAGTACATATGATTATAAATATAATCTGTAGACAATCCTGAATTATTTGCTTTAGATTCAGATGTGTTTATATATTCATTTACTTTACTCATTTTAGGTAAAGTAGATAATTTGTGTTTTACTTTAATCAGGTTAACTTCTAGTTCTAAATCTTCTAGTCGTTGTTCAATGTATTTTTTCATAACATGTATATTGTATATTTGCTGAGAGGTTAATCAACTCAGATTGAGATGTTGTTGCAAATCTTCTTTTACAAAATCATTATAATCTTTGCCTAAGTTCTTTAAATGTTCAGTAAACGTTAACTTAGTATCAGAATCTTCGTTATACACATAATCAAATATCCAATTATGTAGGCTTTCGTCTTTTAGATTTAACTCATCTAATAACCCATTGAAATATTGTTCTTGTACTGCCTGTAGTCTGTCTCTTATACACATCTCCGAGCCCACGAGACAGGCAGAAATCTCGTATGCCGTCTTCTGCTTGAAAAA
>ENA-OSIY01002173-OSIY01002173.1-marine-metagenome-genome-assembly--contig:-NODE-2173-length-10274-cov-5.503383_pt1 | contig 10274 bp, 11 predicted proteins | sample MGYA00237884_ERZ534233 | MGnify/ENA primary metagenome ERZ534233 (study PRJEB26412, sample SAMN06343840) | marine metagenome | isolation source: estuarine water | place: USA: Columbia River Estuary... | reverse complement strand
CGAGATTTCTGCCTGTCTCGTGGGCTCGGAGATGTGTATAAGAGACAGGGTTAGAAGAATGTCGTTTATTAGGTTTTGTAGATAATTACACTTTGGTTCCATTTTCAGAAAGAACTTCCATTTCCACTTCTTCAAGAGCTATCGCTTCAACATCTGAGCGCCTATTTTCTAAATAATTTTCACGTATATTTATTATCATAACAGTACTAAGAGTAATAATAATTACAATATTAGCCTCTTTAAAAAATGATTTATAATTCTTATTTAAATTAGTAGTTAGTGAGTATATTGAAATTACAAAAAGTATAATGGATGCAATTACATTGAAATATTTTTCAGATTCTTCCATTTTAATCAGAAATATATTTTCAATTAACCAAATAGCCACCCCAATAATTGTTATAATTTTGATGTAGCTATTTGATTTTGATATTTTTTTCATCAATGCTATAAGAATTAGAAATTCAAATAGCATGTAAATCTTTGCAGTTATATTTGCACCTGGAATTTGTCTAACAATAATTAATCTATTCGTAATAAATTCAATTATATAACTTATTATTATATAAACATAGATAAATTAATTTTAATTCAATAAAGTAATCATCATTGATAATTACATTTGGTGTAATTGTTTTATCATCAATATCCATATTTATATATGTTACTAACTATTTTTTTTTCGAAAGAATAAACAATACGCGTTTTCAGAAATAATATTGTCTGTGGTAATATTTTTAACGGTTTCGTCGTTAAAATTATACCAATTACCTTCCATTGTTTTGACGTTCGCGGTATAATGTCCACCAGAAACACGTCCGTAATGATTACATACGCCATACAGATCATAAATAACAGAATTATCTTCACAATGTAGATATTTAGTTAAATCCATATTTTCTAATGGAATTGTAACTAAACGCGTATCTTTATTGCCTGTATAAGTCCATCGTTTCAAGTGTACTATTAAAATCTCAGGGAAGCTCCAAAACAAAATTCCTTTATCAACGCTTTGTTTTTTAGATGTTTTCTCATTAAACCACGAATTGTCTCCGTCAAGTCTATCTTTTTTACAATATTCGTCAAAGCACTCATAAATAGTAGATTTATTGTTGTTTGTGTGAGGCAATGGGAGACTTAATACAAAAAATGGCTCTGAACACACGCTTAATATTTCTGATTTTTCTAAGGAAATTATAACCGACGCATGAATTCCATAAAACAGTTTAATTATATCGGAATAATCTTTTTCGTACATTGATGACAGCAATTTGTAACAAGTGGACGATATAATATCAGTATTCTTATAACAAATTGTTTTAATTTCACCCTCTTTTGATATACCTTTATGAAAACTTTCCATGAGGAATATCAAAAATTCTTGCATATCATTTTGTTCAAAATCAATAAATAATGACATTTTCTTTGCTTCCGCATTTTTATGAATAGCATTTACAAAACCATGAGGTGCTACTACACAATTTCGACTCCACATCATGTTTCGCAAATTATCCCATTCCACCAAGAGGGCTGAATCTGAATTATTATTCAGAAGGGTTTTATATGTAGGGTCATCTAATATTTTGTTCAATTCATGTGTATGAGATAAGCATTGTAAACAAGAATTTATATAACATGTATTTCCTATATTTGCTAGTCCAGTTCTGCCTTTATCTTTATATTTTAGTATCTCTCCTGGATTCATTATACCATTATTTATAATTTGTATTTAAATATATTTACATACACCTATTACTATGTCGGATAATTATGTTCTAGAAAATTATATTGCGTCAGTCACAGAGTCTCGGCGTGTAATAACTAACGCGATGTCCATATTGTCTCAACAGGAAAACTTATTGCAATCTATTATAAGGGGGAACACAAATTCTAATCTTCCTATGCGAATTAACCGTCGCAATGTACCATTACGTCCGATATGGCAAACGCGTTACGGAAGCCAACAAAGAGAAACAGTTGACAATGTTTTACCGACGCGACCGACTCCATCAAACGACGCATCTTTAAATCCAACAGAAGATTTATTATTTGTGGATGTTCCAGAAGATGATAGATATGAGAGCTGTCCAATAACCTACGAAGAATTTACTAATGAAAGCGAGATAACCCGAATTCGTCATTGCGGACATTATTTTAGTCGGCAAGCGATAACAAGATGGCTAACTACAAGCAATCATTGTCCTATTTGTAGACATGTTATAAGGCCTCTCATCCCTCCTAATACTGCTAGAGAGACAATGATTGATAACATGATAAATATTCTGACAAGAGATTTAGAGACCAACAATACTAGACAACGCGATAACTCCTTAATATTTCATATTGATCTCGCAGACAATATTGTTGATTGAATTATTTGATATTTTGTTATATTATAGCATGTCTCTTTCTAAAGTCGGAGAAGTTTTAAAAACGTTTAGTGTTGCCAGACACACAGCAAGGAGTGCTCCTGTAAAAGCACTTGAACGTTTACTAGACCAATCATCGCGATTATACCCTGGAGCACTTCCACAGTTTAATACAGTAGCCGGATTCTTTCCAACTCTTTCGAAATTTGTAGTGCAAATTGCTCCAGAGAAACTAATCATTGTAGTCGAGTTCATTATAATTATGTCGAGATGCTTAGAGCTTATTGGAACAATTATTCAAACTAAATCGTCTCTTGATAATATGGTTAAACCCATAACTACGTTGTTAACAGGGGAACAAGAGATAGATAAAGTAGACGTTATGATGCAAAGTATATGTATACTTGACGAAAATCAAAAAACGATGACGGCATTACAAATAATTTTTAATATAGCAATGAGTAATTTGAACTCATATATAGTACATCCTGTAGAAGATGAAGCCTACCGGGAAGCAATCGAATCTCTGAAAGATAAACTTGATAGAACGGAGCGTGCATCGAATATTAACAAGTGTGTAGCTAATTTAAAAAAAGGCATTCCTTTATCAGACATATACGAAGTCAATACAGACGACTTTGGTGGAAGAATTACTGGTACAAGGAAACGTCGTAAAAAGAAGAATAAAACTGACAAAAGTGGTTTATCTAAGTCTTGTAAAATTTAGCTTGGCATTAATTCCTGCCGCAATTGCGTCGTCTTCGTACATATAATATCCGACATGGAACCTTTTTCTATTTATCAATAACTCAGCGCACCAAAATTGTGTTGAATAATCATAGTAATGTACTTTAGATATGAGCCGCTTCATTTACATATTATTCTGTTAGTTATAATATGTAATCAATTTATTTGGAAATAATCCGCTACTGTGGCATTTCCGTTATTTTTATTAGCCATTCGAATCAAATATTCATCAAATAGCAATGTTTTGACTTCCTTGTTTCTTAGTGTATCGAGCCTGGTTTCATATACTTCTTCATCTGGATGTTTTTTCTTTAGTTCCGCCAACTGTTTATGCCATTGCCTTAATGTTGCACCCTTAACTCGTTTAAAAGCCTTCATCTTTTCAAGCACAAGAGCAAACACCTGCTGGCATGGTTTCATAATTTGGTTTGTAATATAATGGGAGAAATCTATCTCTAAGTTTTGTGATACTATATAGTTAGGTAGCTCTATTTTATCGCCCTGTAATGCTTTTCTATTATCATTCTTGATGTAGGCAAATGGAATTCTGTCTCCAGCACTTGGTTTGTTTCCTGGATCTCGTTTACCGATTCGTTCCGCTAGAACTTTGTGAGCAATTTGTTTAGGATTTTTATAATGTCCTCTTAGAGACTTTGTAATCACTAGCTTATCTAACGGGACTTCTCCTGCTATTAGTTTTTTCATATTATCCTGAAGAAATTCTGCTGCCTTTTCAATGTTTTTGTCTTTCATCAAAATATCAATAATGCCTCCGTAAATATCTTTTACAATGGGTGCGTTATCGCGGCGATTCAATACAATACCCATTGATTTCCGTTTACATTTGGTAGGGTCATCTTCATATAACATACCTACATACCTTTTTTTGGAAAGCAAACAAAATGGTAAGAATGTTTTTTCATATTCCAAATCATGCGGACTCTTGAGAAATTTGCTTGCTAATTTCCCAGCTTGTTTTGCAAGTTCAATAGTTATTGCCAGAGCAGGTTGCCCTTTTATTGCGTTGCCTTCAGTGTCTTTAAGATTGAATTTAAAGAACACAGAATCTGTGTCGCCATAAACATATTCCGCGTCGGTTACAACATCTCCGTAACTCTTTGTCTCTATTGTGCGATTTTTGTATGCTGTCTCAATAACTTTCTGACCATATATTAGTAATTTTCTTCCAGTAGATGTTGTAGAGGCAGCAACATCCTTGTCATAAAACGTACTTGTCTTTGCCCCAGTCTGTCCATAAATAGAGTTGGCTGTGACTTTAATAGAAAGCTGTCGCTTGTCAAGAATATTTTTCATAAAATCATCTTTTTCGGTTTTTATCAGCTTTCGTGTTGCCTTTCTTGCTGCAAGACATTCTTTTAGAATTGCTGGCAAAATACCAAGTTCTCCGTGAGGAAATTGTGCGTATCTACATGTCTTGTATCCAACCTTGACTTTTTCCATTGCAGAACTAGCATTGTTATTCTTTCTGCGCCATTTATACGTGTCATAAGTGATATCAATATATTTATATCCATCAAGGTTATCGTATATATAATTACCTTCGTCATCTTGTTCCCCTGTTGTTTCAATTAACATATTGTCTTGGTTAAATTCTTTAGTCCAAACTTTACTATCATGTGATATGTTTTCACTAATCATAGAAGACGGATACAATGAACTATAGTCAACGCATGCAACTGGATCATCTAGATACAAATCTCGTTTAGGAGGAAGAACAATCGCGCCTTCATACCCGTCATCAGATTTTGACTTGTCTAGATCCGGCATTAAGGTGCCATTTTCTCTACATTTTTTAGCAATATAACTAGTGAGTTTAATTCCTTGACCTCGCATAACTAAGAAATCCATAGGCACACTACATAGACCAGACATTTCCACAAATCCTGTAAGGACATCAATCTTGTTCATTAAATAATGAACCAAATTACAATCCTGAATACAATATTTTGCAATCAAATATCTTTCATCTGGTCCTTCATTTGTCATTTTAAAAATGTCCTGAGGTGTGACGTCGTCTTTTGATAATCCCCATCTAACTTGTTTCTTCATGTCAGGTTTCTCGATACCTTTTATCCAAAATACCCCCTTCTCTTTGTCAATGTTTATAACCTTAAATTTGGCACCATCTTTATACGCGTCAACTGTATGAGACTCTTCGTCAAAACTAATAAACGAGCCTATTTCTAATCCAGTTAAGTTTTTACTAACAACCATTGTATTTCCTTCAGTATATTCTAGAGATTTTACAGAATCTCCAATAAAATACCTTGATACATAATCTAGTTTATAACTCGACAGATTATAGTCTCTTCTAAAGAAGTTGTACATGTCAATATTAACACGACCGTTCATTTTAATAAATTTAAGATCGTGCTGTCCAGATGCAATAACAATTGTATTTTCTTCGATATTTGTCTCTCCTGTTTTCCAATCAGTTTTCCAACAGACTTCATTGTTGTTCCTAGAAAGTTTCAAAAATTCTTGAGTTATACCAAGCTCCTTTGTTCGTGAATACATAAACGGATAATCAAACCCAAAGATATTGTATCCAATTACAATGTCAGGATCTTCTTTACGAATCAACCTAGTCCAAGCAAGCATTGCGTCTTTCTCTGATACATAAGATTCAATCTGGGAATTTTTAACCTCTTTTAAATCACTACATTTTCCAACTACAACACAGTGACTCAAATAAGGCTCTGGTTCGCCGTATTTCCAAAAAGTTGTCCCAATAAAAGTTACTTCGTCGCCTTTAAGTGGAGGCAATAACTTTGTTAGTTGATGAGTGAGTGTATTAATTTTAATTTCTCGTTCTATATCATCACTATTCAATAGCTCTTCAATTGTTATTCCTGTTTTAATCGTTTTTTTCTTTTTAAACGACATCGTTTCTTCTGTAATACTTGTATTAATTCCCTCTCCGTCGACAATATTTTCTTCATCACTATCATCTTTTTCATCTTCGTCGTCGATATCTTCGCTGGTTATTTGTTGTATATGCATTGTTTTTAAAATTCGCTCAATCGTTTTTTCTGTTGGTTGTTGTTTTGGATATACCTTATTTACGTTATACACTGGCTCATATGAATATCCAAATGCTGTGGTAATAATATTATCTAAATAGCTGTTTGTGCGCATACTTTCTTCTACATCGTTCCACACATCAACTGCGTCTTGTGCTAGTTTTTTATAGTTTTTTTTGGCAAGAGGGAAATCTCCATGGCTACTGGATGCTTCAATATCAAAACTAGCAATAGAATAAGGGACAGATGTTTCCCTATCTATGTCACTAATAATTCTTTTATAATCAATAGTAATCTCATAATGACAAGTTGTATTTCCGCTATCTACTCCTTCGCTCATCATACAATGCTTTAGTGGCAAAATTATCCAACCAGAAGGTTTGATATTTTTATTATGAAACATTCTTAAAAGTGGAGGGATCTGTCCTTCATACAGCTCGGTACTACACCCACAACATTCAACCGTTGTTAGCTTTCTAACATGTTCAGCCCCCTTCTTTTCATAATAAAACCATAGATTTTTGAACTTTCGCATAGCTTGCTGGTTTGTAAAATCTAACCTAACAAACTTGTATTGTTTACCACCATTAAACCCATATAGTTTTTTACGTTTAACAAGTGTAGAGCTTACAATTGAATCTTCAAAGTATTTCGAAGAAACACGTCTATACAGTTCATCAATCAAATTTTGTTTGTGACTTGGCTTCCAATCGTCTGACACGAGCACATAAAAGTATGGAGTGAATTCAGTAGCAGTTACAGATACAGATTTTCCTCCCTCTGTAGTGCCAAACATTTGAACATTGTATTTCTTATCTCTACAAGGAATAAACTCATCACTTGAAGGATTATCGTCATAATCATTAAACGATAAGAGTTTCACCGATAACATAGCCATTTGTATATTATTGAATATGTGTTGAATAAATATTTCAATTTTACTTTTTATTGTTGAAGTGATTTTGGTCGTTTATTAGACTTTGAACGACGCCGTCTCTTCTTCACAACAAGTTTGCTTTTGCTTTTGCTTTTGCTTTTGCTTTTGCTTTTGCTTTTGCTTTTGCTTTTGCGTCTACTCTTTGTCGTTTTATGTTTTGGTTTCTCTTTTTCATTTGGTATATCAATATATGATTGAATAGTTGGTTCTACAATATCTGACGATGGATTCTCTAATCTCACTATAGCAAACTCTGCTATTTTTTTTGCTTTCCTTTCTCCTGAATATTCAAACATCTGGTTTTTTTTAATAAAATAAATTGAAGGTACTCCTTGAACAAGAGCGGTTTTTGCACTTGGATGATTAATTGTATATGCTATACCAACGTCAATGTCGACAATCGCTACATTTTTTTCTTTTAAAGACTGTTCATCATCTAAAGCATTCCATTCGTTTTCCATAGCTAGACAATGGCCGCAATTAGGCGAATGATATCTAATGAGCATATCTCTTGTATTTACAAGGTCATCAAACTGTTTAACGTTGTCTGAAGATATTACAATAGGCATTATATAATATTTGTTAGAAATTAAATAGCAAGTAATTTTCTAGTTAAACTATATATGGATGTTAAATTGATAGTTATAATACTAGCATTTTTGCTTGGTTTATACTTTACAGTTAACATTAAACAATGTGAAGGACATGAAGGAATGGATACGTATAGATGCCCAGACATTCTCATTCAAAAAGGGACAAAATTTTATTTATATAATTCTAAACTGGCAACTATTCCTGGAGTGAATCCAATAAGTTTTGATAAGCTATCAGACTATACTGAATTTACTGAATGGCAACGCAGCCAAAATATCACATGCCCGATATTATATCTACAAGAATCGTATGACGTTCAAGGAGAAACGGTATATAAAGCACGAGCTTCACCTACCAACTTACAGGGAGGCGTTCCAGACCAACAAGTTGAAAAATTAACAGACGCAGGAAGAGACGATGCACCATTCAACCAAAATAGTTTCCCTGGGTTTGATGTACAGGACCAGCAAATCGGAATAACAACACCTTTAGACCAAATGTATAACGAGACAGGTTCGGATGTAAGTCCAAACCCAATGGACCCGCAATGGGGAGGCAAAGAATTCACAAAGACGCTGGTTGAAAAAGGGTACTATGACAACAGAATAGTAACAAGACCTGCCACTAGTTAGAAAAAAATCATACATATATTGATAACTATTCTAAACGCAGAGACTTATCATAAAGAACAGAATGATGTTCGTAAATACGAATAGGTTTATGTAGAACCTTACATTTTTTACAAATACTATTCATAGCACCATTAGTTGCGCCAAAGAATATTTTGGGTTTATTTATTTTACACATTAGACATTCATATTGCTCAATATATTCATCTTCTTGTTGCGTTGACTTAGACATTTGAATGGTTTAATGTCTATTTAACTTGTATTTCAATTTTCTAGCAAATACTTATAAATATTATTGATACATGTTTTTGAAATCTTTCGCTGTTTATCTGTCTTTGTAGTTATAGATATACCATCAAGCGATGTGCTGTCTTGTTTAATGTTTACGATAAGATTATCGACAGACTTGTATACTTCCATAATAGCCTTAGCAGCACATGTACTTACGCTTGGTATCTGAGACAACATTATTGCTCCAATATTTTCTTTAGTAATATTTTCTTTTTTAACGCGTTTAGACACATCAACATAATCTGAATCATCTGTTGGAGTAATATCGTTATTAGAAGAATAATAACTTGGTTCAGTGATTTTTGATAGTTTATGACATGTTTGAATTATCCACATTGCAGATTCGATTACATCAAGTGATCTGTAAATTGAAAACCCTTTTACAAACGAAATACTTGTCAACGAAGAAATTAATGATTCTTTTGGAATAGGCCGTCCGTGTTTGCCGGACTTATATGTATGAATATTGCCTTCAATTAAATAGAATATGTTGTGATTATGAATATTTGTATTGTTTAACCTGAAACTTTGTTCATTGTAACGACCGTCTCTGATACTTGCGGCCAAATCGTTCAATGTTTTTCTCTCAATCAACATTTTTTCATTTTCTTGTTCATCACATATAATTATGTCACCAATAGGCAAATTTGATGTCTCTATTTTAATGTTTTCGTAGGAGGATACCACCTTCATCATCACTTGCAATAATTCCGTTTCACGGAAGTCTACTTTTACAATCATTATATATTTTACTTGTATTGTTATTAAGTAGTAATATATAAGACTTAAACATAAAGCATATAGTTATTATTAATGGCAGGAAACAATACAGACGATGATGTTATTTATACATCAGACGGTACGCTTTTGTATAACCCATTTAATCCTCTAAACAAAGAGATTACATTGAACGAAGTTCAATCTATTCTTAACGAATTTGGTGTTACAGCAAAAGTAAACAACATTGAGCTATATAAACGTGCATTTATTCATCGTTCCTATACAAAACGACCATGTATCGAAAATGAAACATTTAACATTAAGGTTGCGAATAAACCTTCAAATTGTATGACACTTAAAACAAAATCAAACGAGAGACTTGAATTTGTAGGAGACGGCGTTTTAGAATTGATTACAAAATATTATCTTTATCGTAGATTTCCAAAAGAAGATGAAGGGTTTATGACTGAGAAAAAAATTGCGCTTGTAAAAAATGAGCACATAGGAAAACTTGCTCATCAGATGCGATTGAATAAATGGTTTGTATTGTCTAGAAATACGGAGGAAAAAAATACAAGAAATAATCTTAAAAAACTAGGATGTTTGTTTGAAGCATTCATTGGGGCAATGTTTCTTGATTTTAATAAAATAGAAGTGAATGACGAGCATGGATGGTTCAAGAATACATTTGTATGTGGTCCTGGTTTCCAAATGTCTCAAATTTTTATTGAAGCTGTATTTGAAAAGTTTGTAGATTGGCACCAGATTATTAGCGTTGACGATAATTTTAAGAATATTCTACAAGTTAAAATTCAAAAAGAGTTTAGGACAACACCTATATATCTTGAGATTTCTAGAGACATAGACAAAGGTCTGTCTCTTATACACATCTCCGAGCCCACGAGACAGGCAGAAATCTCGTATGCCGTCTTCTGCTTGAAAA
>ENA-OSIY01002172-OSIY01002172.1-marine-metagenome-genome-assembly--contig:-NODE-2172-length-10278-cov-3.132340_pt1 | contig 10278 bp, 9 predicted proteins | sample MGYA00237884_ERZ534233 | MGnify/ENA primary metagenome ERZ534233 (study PRJEB26412, sample SAMN06343840) | marine metagenome | isolation source: estuarine water | place: USA: Columbia River Estuary... | reverse complement strand
GCAACAAAAGATCGAATGTTAAAACTTCAAATCGAAATTGATTTGATGGAGAAACAACTTAAAAAAATAAAGTAAAATAATTCAAAAATCCCCACTCTTTAGAGGGCCCAGCTTGATATATAAAATCCTAGAGCAAATCCAAATTAGAGAAAAATAAAAAGTAAAACAAAAAGAAAAATAAAGAAAAATGACAAATAAAAATTTTCAAGAATGCGCAGATCTGGAGGTAAATAACGATTACCAAGGTCTCAGAGAAAAAGGAGAAGATGCTCTAGCACTAATCTACAATATGCAAAAATCTATCCAAGAACAAGTTTACGGATACAATTTTGAAGAAATCCAATCCACAATAGGTAATCTAAAGGCCTTTATTGATTGGAACGAAGAGGCAATCAGAGATGAAGACAGAGAAATGCAATCTGCACTAACTGGTATTCACACTTATCCATCTTGCTGGAAGCCTTGGAAGAGCAAGCACAAAGAAGCAATGGCAAGATCATTATCTGATCTAACTGAAGATGAGCTGAAAGAATTGAGATACGAATGGATCGATAAACTTCACTTCATGATGAACGAGGCAATCGCAATCGGATTAACCCCGGAGATGATTACCAACTATTACGTTGCAAAGAACAAACACAACGTCGAAAGACAAAATAGAATCGGCGGTTACTAAAATTCTATCCAAAAAAATTAAAAACATTATGAACGAAGAATATTCTTTGCCGGAACCGATATTACAGGAAAATCCAGACAGATTTGTGATTTTCCCAATCCAACACCACGACATCTGGCAGATGTACAAAAAACAAGAAGCCTGTATATGGACAGCAGAAGAGATTGACTTGGCTCAAGATCTAAACGACTGGAGAAACAACCTGAACGACGAAGAGAGATACTTCGTTAAAAACGTTCTTGCTTTCTTTGCAGCTTCGGACGGGATCGTCAACGAGAATCTCGCAGAAAACTTTGTAAAAGAAGTTCAATACACTGAAGCCAAGTTTTTCTATGGCTTTCAGATTATGATGGAGAATATTCACAGCGAGACCTATTCCCTTCTGATTGACAGCTACATCTCAGACCCAGCAGAAAAAGACGTGCTATTCAGAGCTATCGACACTATCCCTGCGGTGAAAAAGAAGGCAGAATGGGCTTTGAAGTGGATTAGTTCTCCCCACTTTCAGGAGAGACTAATTGCCTTTGCGGCAGTGGAAGGAATTTTCTTTTCGGGATCTTTTTGCTCAATCTTTTGGCTGAAGAAGAGAGGTTTAATGCCTGGTCTTTCTTTCTCCAATGAACTAATTTCAAGAGATGAGGGAATGCACTGCGATTTTGCAGTCTCCCTGCACAACAACCACTTGGCAAATAAAGTGTCCGAGGAAAGAATTAAGGAAATCCTTATGTCTGCCCTAGAAATTGAGAAGGAATTTATTACAGAATCTCTTCCGGTTAGACTCATTGGAATGAACTCCGATTTAATGAAGCAGTATCTGGAATTTGTTACAGATAGACTTCTAGTTGATCTTGGTTGTTCTAAAGTCTATGGATCGGAAAATCCTTTCGACTTCATGGCCAACATTTCTCTTCAGGGGAAAACTAATTTCTTCGAGAAGAGAGTTGGAGAATACCAGAAGGCGGGTGTAATGAATAAAGAGGTGAACTCGTTCGATATGGATGTAGATTTTTAAAAAAAAGTAAAAATAAAAATGCAAGTAATAAAGAGAGACGGCTCAAGAGAGCCCTTAAAATTTGATAAGATTTCAAACAGAATTAAAAAGATGACCTATGGGTTGAACAACGATTTTATCGATGTTCTAGAAATTTCCCAGAAGGTCATTGCAGGGATATTTGATGGAATTACAACCGAAGCACTAGACAACTTGGCTGCAGAGACTGCAGCATCATTAGTCCCAAGACATCCAGACTATTCTCTGCTTGCTTCGAGGATTGCGGTTTCTAGACTTCATAAGACAACTAAGAAGAAATTTTCTGAGACAATTCAAGACCTATACACATACATCGATCCAGAGACTGGCAAGCCAGCTTCTTTGATCAACGATGTGACCTACAACGCGGTGATGGAGAACAAAGACACCTTTGATTCCGCCGTTATCCACGACAGAGACTTTAACTTTGAGTATTTTGGATTCAAGACTCTAGAGAAGAGCTACCTCCTAAAACTGTATGGTCAGGTTGCCGAGACCCCTCAGCACATGTACATGAGAGTTTCGGTTGGAATTTGGGGAGCAGACATCAAGAATGCACTTAAGACTTATGAGCTTCTGTCCACCCACATGATGACTCATGCAACTCCAACCCTGTTTAATGCAGGAACTAGAAAACCTCAGCTGTCCTCTTGTTTCCTTTTGATCACCAGCGACGACTCGATTGAAGGTATTTATAAGACTCTAACAGACGTTGCAATTATTTCTCAGAATGCAGGAGGAATTGGTCTAGCAATCCACAACGTTAGAGCAACAGGTTCTTACATTAGAGGAACTAACGGAACGTCAAATGGAATTATTCCAATGTTGAAGGTGTTCAACGAAACGGCTAGATACGTAGACCAAGGCGGCGGAAAGAGAAAAGGTTCATTTGCAATCTATCTAGAGCCATGGCACGCAGACGTTGAGGACTTCCTTGAACTAAGAAAGAACACGGGTAAAGAGGAGAGAAGAGCGAGAGATCTTTTCTTGGCCCTTTGGATTCCTGATCTATTTATGGAGAGAGTTGAAAAGGACCTTACCTGGTCTTTATTCTCGCCTTCAGAAGTTCCTGGTCTTCACGAAGTCTATGGACAAAAGTTTGTTGATCTCTACACCAAAGCAGAGTCTGAAGGTAAAGCCAGAAGAACTGTTAAAGCAAGAGACCTTTGGTCGAAGATTCTAGAATCTCAGATCGAAACTGGAACCCCTTATATTTTATATAAAGATGCGGCCAACAGAAAATCCAACCAGCAGAATTTAGGAACCATCAAGTCTTCTAATCTGTGCACAGAGATCATCGAATACACGGACAAAGACGAAACAGCGGTGTGTAACCTTGCTTCTATCCCGGTTAATAAATTTTTGAAGTCGAAGGACAACAGGACTGCAAAGATTGTCAGAGGAAAGTGCGACGTCGACCACGAGCTTCTCTACTCTGTTTCATACCAGACGGCAATTAACCTAAACCAGGTTATCGATGTCAACTACTACCCAACCCCCGAAACCAAAAAGTCCAACATGAGACATCGTCCAATCGGAATCGGTGTGCAGGGACTTGCGGATCTATATGCTGTAATGGGAATTCCGTTCACATCCGAGGAAGCAAGAAGAGTAAACTCTGAAGTATTCGAAACCATCTATTTTGCTGCTATGACAGCTTCTAAAGATCTTGCAATCAAGCAGGGACCTTACGAGACGTTCAAAGGATCTCCCCTGTCGGAAGGTAAATTCCAATTTAATCTTTGGAATACAGACGATTCTGAATTATCTGGAAGATGGGATTGGGCGAGTCTAAGAAAAGAAGTCGTGGAACATGGGGTTAGAAACTCCCTCCTTCTTGCTCCGATGCCGACTGCTTCTACTGCTCAGATCATGGGCAACAACGAGGCGTTCGAGCCATTTACCTCTAACATCTACACCAGAAGAACCCTCAGCGGGGAATATGTTCTTGTAAATAAGCATCTGGTGAAGGACCTCATCTCCCTTGGACTTTGGAGCGAAGACATAAAGAATATGATCATCCTTGGAAAGGGCTCAGTACAGCACATCCCATCTATCCCAGACGACATTAAAGAAGTCTACAGGACAGTTTGGGAAATCAAGCAGAAAGATTTAATCGAGATGTCTGCAGACAGAGGTAAATTCATTTGTCAGTCTCAGTCCTTGAACTTATTCATCGAAGGGGTAAACGCAGCAAAATTAACAGCAGCTCACTTCCACTCTTGGAAACTTGGTCTTAAAACTGGAATGTATTACCTTAGAACTAAATCAGCAGCTGATGCTTTGACAGGACTAGGAATTGATATGTCAAAGTATAAAACTGCTCCAGAAGTTAAAGCTGAACCAGTTCAAATCCAGACAGTTCCGACTCCGGAAATAGACACCAGAATGAACAGTGAAGATTTAGCTAAGCTAGTTCAAAATATGGAATCCGATATCATGTGTTCGTTAGACAGCCCGGAAGGAGAATGTCTGGCATGTGGATCTTAATAATCCAATAAAAAGGAGGATGGGAGAATTCCCTCCCGTTCTGCTTTAAAAATCTAGTAAAATTCGGATAAATACAGCATGGAACCAATTAAAGATTTTTCGTCCTTTCTTAATGAAAGAGTTATTCAAATCCCAGACAAGCAAGGAAAAATTGTAGTCCTTCTTGGACCTCCTGGTGCTGGAAAGGGAACTCTGGCCGAGAAATTGGTGAAGAGAAATGGATTTCAGCATCTTTCAACTGGGGAGATGATCAGAAAGTCAGACGATAAAGAGTTGAAAGATTTAATCTCTAAGGGAGATCTTGTTCCTGATAAGATCATGATCAAACTTCTAACAGAGAAGTTGGGAACCGTGGACTTCGAGAAGGGACTGATCCTGGACGGATTTCCTAGAACTCTAGATCAAGCACACAAGCTGGATTCTATTCTCGGAAAAATGGGGGTAGGACTCAGCAGTGCAGTCTATCTAAACATCAGTTCAGATACCGCCAAAGACAGACTTGCAAAAAGAGCAGAAGAGCAAGACAGGGAAGACGATAAAGATGAGGAGACAATCAAGCAGAGATTTAAGGAGTTTAGAGAAAAAACAGTTCCCATCATCGATTTCTACAAGAGAAGTAGAAAATTAAAGGACATCAAGTCCGGAGTTCCTGCAGAAGAGGTCTACACTAGGGTCGTTAAAAGCCTTGGTCTTAAAGCGGGGAAAGATGAAGAGTAAACCAGACTACGTAGTTCAAAATGTAGAAACTGGTAAATACGATTCTTTTCTGAAGACTTACCAAACATCTATTTCTGGCCCCAGAATAGAAGTCCAGGATCTAACACCATTTAAACAGTCTAGCCTTTCGAAGGCCCACCATCGGTTCGATAAGAGAGCAGAAGAAATCCGTCTTCAGATGGAGTCCCTGCTATCTGAATACCGAGATAACGATCTCGTCTGGGGATCTGAGATGTCCTTTGAGCCCTATGCAGGCTGCGAGATCTACGTCTACCAAAAAGAATCCGGCGTTAACTTTTCGAGCATGATTTCCCCGGAAGAATGGGGAAATAAATTTACGCTGATTGGGAAATTTAGACTGGATAGCGATTCCATCTGGAAAAGATGCGAATAGTTCCGAAACTTTCGGCCCAATTCTTCATATAAAAACTATAAAAAATTAATATGCCCAAAAGCAGATCTAGAAGAACCAACAAGAAGTACACTCCTCCTGCGAAGAAGAACGTGGTTAGACTAAACGCACAGGATATTTTTCCTGGAAGTCCGGACCCTCAGGAAGGAGAGGTAAAGTACTATACCCCTACAGGGGATCCTAAAAAGCAGACCTGCACCCTGTGCCTGGTGATGATCGTCAAGGACGAGGAAGACACCATCAAAAAGTGTTTGACTGCAGTTGCCCCCTACATTTCGGACTGGGTCATCGTTGATACCGGATCTAGCGACAACACCCTGAACGTGATCAGAGAGACGATGGACGAACTTGGAATCCCTGGGGAACTCCACGAAAGACCTTGGGTCAACTTTGAAGTCAACAGAACAGAGAGTCTTCAGCTTTCTAAGGGCAAGTGCGACTTCAGATGGATCATCGATGCGGACGACACTTTTGTCCTAGACGATCCGAACATCAATCCTTTCTATGTGGTCGATAAGGAATTTGATTCCTACCACATCTCTTATAAGCTGCACAGTCTAAAGTACTTTAGAGCACAGATCGTTAGATCTGATGAGGATTGGGTCTATAAAGGGGTTCTGCACGAGTACCTTCACCTCGAAAAAGAGGGACAAAAGTCTGGCCAGATCATGGGATGCCACGTGGATGCAGATATTTCTCCCCTCAAGAGAGCAAACAGTGTGGAAGAGAAGTATGCTAAAGATGCAGAGATTCTAAAAGAAGCTCTAGAGAAAGAGCCGGACAATACCCGATATATGTTCTACCTTGCCCAGAGCTACAGGGACTCTAACCAGCCCCAGAAGTCTCTGGAAGCCTATGAAGGCAGAGTTGCAGCAGGTGGATGGCCAGAAGAGGTCTACTACTCAATGTATATGGTTGCAAGGTTGAAGGAAGTTATGGGCCACCCAGTTAATGAGGTGGTCGAAGCATATTCTAGAGCTTGGGAATTTAGACCAGAAAGGCTCGAGGCAGTCTTCCATGCAATGAGAAAGCTCAGAGAGCAGAGCAGATGGGTCTTAGCTTTAGCCTACGGCGAAGCAGCACTGCAGAGAGTTGGAACTAGAGATATCCTCTTTGTTGAGCCGGAGATTTGGCAGTGGAGACTTCTAGATGAATTTAGCATCTGTGCTTTCTATGCAGGCAGAGTTGATTTTGCAGCAGAGAAGGTGACTGCAATAGTAAATGCTCCATTCTTTAAAGACCTTCCAGAGAGGGAGAGAGAAAGAATTTTGAAGAACTCAGAAAACTTTAATCGAGTTCTTTCTTCCCAAAAAGAATCATTTAAGAAGTAATGGATTTAGTCTCTACCCACCTGGTTAAAAAATCAGATTTAGGAACCTACGGTAATCTTTTTGGCGGCCAGCTGATGAAGTGGCTAGATATATCCGGAGCCTCGTACGCAATGCAGGTCTGCGACTCCCCCAGAGTGGTTACGATCTCGATAGATCGATGCGAGTTTAAGAAGCCGGCAAAGGAAGGACAGATTGTAAAAATGTATGCTAGCGTCTATGAGATTGGAAGGACATCGATTACTCTAAGGGTCGAAGCAAGATCACATAATGTCTATTCTGGGGAGCAGAAGATTATAGTTTCTACCCATATAAAATTCGTAAGGATAGACGAAGAGGGAAATCCCATCGCGATCTCCAATGAGGTTAGACTCAGAAACCCTAGCCTGCTAAGGAAAGAGTAATCCCCGTTAGCAGGGGAAGAACCAGGAGCTGGATCTGCTTCTGTGATATATAGGAGAATGAAACACCTAAAGTCATTTAAAATCTTTGAATCGGAAGAAAGTCCTACGATGACTCCCGAAATGAACAGGCTGGCAGACTCCATGATGATGGAGGTTGACGTGGTCGTTGAGACGGACAGAGACAAGATGTCCGAATGGGTCATGGAAAAGGGATTCCAGATGGCAGCAGATGCATATTTAGACTCTGATGAGTTCATAGAATTTACAGAGGCATCCGTTGAAGAAACAGACGAGTATAGGGAAAAGGTTCAAGCAGGAGAAGACCAAGAGAAGGTCCTACAGCAGCTTACAAACAAAGCAGTGTCCGACCAGACTTACTGGCAGGAGTTTTTAGAAGAAAGAGGATACGACTCCGACGCTATGGATGAAGTTCAAGGGGAGATAAATTATCTGGCCCCAAATGGAAAGCCATACTATTTTACTGAGCCTTCCAGATGGACGGAAGTTCTGGGACAGCAGATACCGACCATCGACATAGAGGGATCTGCAGACCTTAGCGACTATCAGGAATCTTTCCTTCCCTTTAGAATTAGAGATGTCGAGCATGGGAATTTTCTTCCCAGTGATGTCCACGAGGAATTCCAAACCGACTATGCAGAATCTATAACTGGTGAGCTTACAATTTACAGAACAAAACTTATAGCTCTAGACAAAGGTCCTATTGATGTTAGTTGGGGATTTTATATCACTACAAATCCAAGACTTATTTCACTAGAGGGAATAAGAAGCTACGACCAGATCGAACTCGAGGAGAATGGTCTGGAAGAGTCCGTTCTCCAGAGATCCATAGACTTGTCACCCGGAACCCCCGAGAGCATCGAGTACTATCAATCCCTATTAAGTGAACCTGAATTTGCCAATTTTGACGAGGAACAAATCCAATTCATTTTCAAAAGAATAGGTCACCCAAACGGGATCCAAAAGTACATAGACGAGAATCCAGAGAAGATGGCAGTTCTTTTAAAGCCAGTCTGGAAGAAGATTAAATCTATGGACCAATTTAAGGACCTTGACTTCCCGGAAAATCTAAAGGGTGAAGTTGATCTCATGTCTGACCTTCACGATATTGGTCTTTAACTGAAACTTCAGCTCCTCTCCTTAGTATAAAATGGGATGGCCAAAGAGTCTAGCAAAGAAATAGTCGTATTATCCGAGAGAGAACACATTCTCCTCCGCCCAACAGTCTACGTTGGGTCAGTTAAATCAACAGACGAAAAAGTTCCTCTTGTTAGACAGGAGAGAATCATCTACGAAGAGAAGCCAATCTCGGTTGGAATGTATAAGATTCTAAACGAGGTGATAGACAACTCGGTGGACGAAGCAAAGAGAATGAAGGGAAAGATGAAGACGATCTCGATCTCAATTAACCCAAAGACCAACTCTGCTACAATCAAAGACACCGGGAATGGATTTTTCAATGGAACTTCTATCAACAAAGATTCTGGAAAGACCAACATCGAGACTGCGGTTTCTATGCTGAGAGCAGGATCCAACTTCAACAACGAAGAGATCGAGGAAACCCTAATTGGCACAAATGGAATGGGGGTTGCCCTGACGAACGTTCTGTCCAAGAGGTTCAAGATCGTCTCCGTCAACGAGACTCACTACTTTGAAAAAGAGTGGGTTGATTTTGAATCCGACGTCTCCAAAACCGTTATTAAAAAACACAAGGGTGAATTAGAGAGGGGAACTGAAATTACGTTTGAACCCCTGGTAGAGACCTTTGGTAGAGCCAAGTGGGATCAGGAGATCTTAAAATCATCCATCATGTTCAAGAAGAGGCTAATCTCTAGGGACCCAGTCCTTAAAAATTTGAACATAGAACTGTACTGGGATGGAAAATTAATCGACACCAACGGGGACCTTTTCCCAAAGACTTCTTTCTCACTGGAGACACCAATTGGTGAAGTAGTTATCTGGGAAAAATATGACAACAGCGGATCAATCTCCTTCGTCAATTCTGCAATGTGCACAGGAATGCACCAGAGGTTAGTAAACGAGTTCATCAACGAGAAGCTGGACGACAGCCTTGGACACCACTTCTACGACACGTTCATTTCCCTAAATCTTCCTCCAAAGTTCGTTAAGTTTGGGGATCAAAATAAGACCCGATTTGTCACCCCAAGAGAAGAAATTACACCTCTGATCAGGGGATCAATTCTAAATAAGCTGGATAAGTTCTTCAAGACCGACATCTACAAGAGAATTCTAAAGAAGGTGGTCGAGAGAAGAACCGAAGGGGAGGTCAAGAAGCTGAAGGCGGAGAAGAGAAAGGTCAACGTTAAGCACTCTCACAAGTACTTCCCACCAACCTCTAGAACTGCAGAGTCTCTCTTTATTGTGGAAGGACTTTCAGCGATGGGATCCATTCTCCAGAAGAGAAATCCATCTAAAGAGGGGGTTTATGCTCTGAAGGGCAAGATCAAAAATGCTAGATCTCTGTCTGATCTGGCAGACAACAGGGAGATCCTGGAGCTGATGCAGATTCTAAATCTCGAGCCAAATTCTCCAAACACGTCCTGCCCATACCAAAAGATTGTTATCTCTACGGACCAAGATCCAGATGGGGCACACATTACTTCTCTCTTGATCAGTCTGTTCTACAACTGGTTTCCGTGGATCATCGAAAGAAAGATGCTCCATTTCTTGGAAACTCCTCTGGTGAGCTCTGGAGACAGAACTAAGTCCTACTACTATTCCCTGCAGGAATTTAAGGATTCAGCTGGAAAGAAGAAGCTGACGGGAATCAGATACCTCAAGGGACTTGGATCCCTTTCTCTAGACGACTGGGAGCACGTCATGAAGAACAAAAGGGTAATAAACATCATCAAGGACAAAAAGTCCGGTCAAATGCTAGAGATGGCTTTTGGGAAAGAATCCGGGCCTAGAAAAATTTGGCTTTCGTCCTTCTCCTAATCGTATATTTATGTGATGAGAAGATATGGATACTGCTGCATAAACATGACCCTTGGCGAGGGCAAAAAAGACAATCGGATTACAACAAATCGGGGAATGGTAAAAAAGACATTCCTAGAAAGGGGTCTAGGTTATGCATCTGAAAATGCACTACTAAATTCCAGAGACCTTGTAAAAGTTATTAAATGGAACAACGACCATGGGATCAAAATGTATCGGATGTCTTCTGATATTTTTCCCTGGGC
>ENA-OSIY01002171-OSIY01002171.1-marine-metagenome-genome-assembly--contig:-NODE-2171-length-10283-cov-5.860964_pt1 | contig 10283 bp, 17 predicted proteins | sample MGYA00237884_ERZ534233 | MGnify/ENA primary metagenome ERZ534233 (study PRJEB26412, sample SAMN06343840) | marine metagenome | isolation source: estuarine water | place: USA: Columbia River Estuary... | reverse complement strand
GTTTAGCAGACCTCAAAGGTTGTCAAATACTTTTTTCATAATTTTAAAATTAGAGGTCGGTACAGGAATCGAACCTGTGTAGATAGTTTTGCAGACTATCGCCTAAGCCACTCGGCCAACCGACCATATTGTGTCCCCGACAGGACTCGAACCTGTGACTCCCTCATTAAAAGTGAGGTGCTCTAAAACCAACTGAGCTACGAAGACATTAGTCGGGATACCAGGACTCGAACCTGGATGATGTCCACTTCCCAAAAGTGGCGACTTAGCCAATTAGTCCACATCCCGTTAGTGCACTTATTCTCTTACCCCTTTATTTCGTGCTGTCCTGCTTATCCACAGTCAATCATACTAACTTGATACGAGTTTCTCAAGGGTACAGGACATTGAGTATAAGGTTGGAATCGAACCAACTCCGTAGATTTTGCAGACCTACTGACCTCCAAGATCAACTTATACAAATTTACCAATATGTCAAAGAACATTTATTCTGGTGGTGCGGGGCAGGATCGAACTGCCGACACCAGGATTTTCAGTCCTGTGCTCTACCATCTGAGCTACCGCACCTTTTTTAGGGCCAATAAAAAACCCAAGCTTTTTGAGGGCTTGGGTTTTAACTTTAAGTTTAAATAATTTCTTATCAACTCACAGATAAAGCACGCCCATGGTCAGCTCCCGGCATAAATGCCCAGCTAATCACTTGTAGATAATTCTTATGTAAGTCTATGCGTTTCATCTTGTGTTTTGTTGTTGTTTGAGTATTATATATCCGTCGAATGTTTTGTTTCAACGTTTTTTAAACTTTTTCTAAATTATTTTCCTTGACCTCTGTTCTTCTTACGATAATTCTTACTTCTTTTGTGTGAAGAATTTTTCTTTTTAGAATGAACTCCTGGTCTTGTTGTTTTTGTGGTTGCTCTAAATCCTGTAGAAGCCGCACCGGTTTTTGCTTTTGCCATCTGATTGAACTTGTTATTTTATACGCGTTGATGCGTAACATATATAACTAAGCTGAATCAAATTTTAGTCCCACCATCTTTCGATGTTTTCTTCCATCAATTTAAAGAGTAATTTTCTGGCTCTATTGTGATTATAATGACCAATATTCATTGCAATTCTTTGTTTAGCATCAGCTTCAGTTTCACCATCTTTTGGTTCTATTCCAAAGATCTGTAGTTTTTTGTCTGCTAAAACCTTTCTGTAAACTGATGGATATTTCTTAAAGAAGTCATCAAAGTTTTCACTAAGTTGTCTTGACTCCCATGAACTATAACCTTCTTTACCAGGTACATCTTCAAACCAATGTTTAGTTTCATGATAATCAAAATATTCTGAACTATAATGTTCGTCTTTAACTAATTTCATTAAACGAACACACGTCATCATAATTTCAGCATCTCTCTTAGCTGTGGTGTGCCAATCTCTATCACCAATATATTTCGCTTGGGCTTTAAGTTTGTGCATCATAACTTCAAAGATATAATGGTCATCCCAATTGCGATCTTTCCAGATAATAGGAAACCAATACCAAAGATTCTTCAATCCTGTCCAAACAGTCTTATGTAGATACTTGCCGTCATTGCTCCACCACATTGGTATAAACTCAAGTTTTCTAATGATCCATGGTTTACTTTCTCGTTCTTCGGCCCACTGATCAAAAATGTCCATTTCTGGTTCAATGTTTTCTTTAGAAAACGGGCTGTCACAGTCGACTATATCATCACAGCTCATGTTACATGTTGATCCAACTGGGCAACATTCGTCGTCGCAATGTAATTTTGTAACTGGACAAATCATATCGTCCTTTACTGTGTAGTCCATTTCTAGATCTAGATTGATGTCTTTTATTTTTTTTGCGTTCATGCTTATTTCTTTTTAGTCCAAATGGTTTGCCTACTAATTGTAGATTCTCCAGTTGAATCCCATGATATGTTTACTAATTCAATTTGATCTGCATTAAGATCCTTTGCCTTTTTAAAGGCCGTTTCGCTAGTCATGCAAGTTTCTAATGCTGTACCTTCACTCATGATATGGTACATTTGCATGCTTCTTTGTTTATTTGGTTGTTCCATTTAAGCTTCGACCATCTCAATCACTAATAAGCGACCTCGACGAATTCTATTTTTTATAGTTTGCAATGGTAATTTATACTTATCAGCCAAATCTTCGTATTTCATTTCATTAACGATTCGATCAACAAGTATATTCTTATATATTGGTTTCAACTTATCCATCGCTACCAAAGTAGATTCATACATTCGATCAAGTTCTGCATCTTCAGCTAAGTAATCTGCTTCAGATTTCATTTCGTAATCTTCCATCAATTCAGAAATATTACTAGTGATACGGCCAGTAGATTCTTCAACATCTAAACCAAATTCTTGCATAGAATCTAAAGAATACTTACGATTACGTTCACGAATATAACCAAGACACTCGTTAAATGCAATGCGATATAACCATGTTGTAATTTGGTATTGAGGATCATACTGTTCGATCTTGGTCCACAACTTAGTCAATGTATTAGTCAAAATATCTTCAGCTGCTGCAGAGTCCTTAACTGTTTTAAAAATATAAGATCTTAAACCTGGTTTAACTTTCTTATACAATTGCAAATAATCTGCTTCAGATTTGGTTGCTACAAAATTTTCTGCCAATTCACGGTAACTAAGGTTGTTGTTTACTTTCATACGTTTGCTGTTTTTATTTTGGTTATTCATACTGTAAATATACTAAATTCTTTTTAATCCGGACACTTTTATTTTAAAAAGTTACGAACATTTTCTAACAAAGATCAATTCTTCTTCAAATGAACCGCTTTCAATCTCTAAATCAAGCTTATTCAAAACCTCTGCATATTTTTCAGGGTTCAAAGCTATGTCTGTAGCCATAATTGTAAATTCACCGGAATTCGAAGGATCTGTGTTTAAAAATCCGCAATATTCTGGATGTTTTAGATCCAATTGATAATCTTCATTAATAAGATTCAAATACTTTTCTAATTGTGTCATGTTGTTTTTAAGTTATAATGTAAATATACATAAAACTTTTGACATAAAAAAATTTATTTTCGCTTTTTTTCGAAAATAAAGTTAAAGAGTTGGTAATCAATCAGTAATTTCTTCGTTGAGATTTACCAACTCTTTAACTGTTTCTAATTCGATGGGCTTGTAGCCCCAGAAATCACAGGCCACATTCAGGCTTTTAGATTTGTGATTTGATAAGTGCTTTCTATTAGGAAAGGCATGGACGTTATAGTAACCTTTGCTTTGTTTTGACCACACACTCATGGGCCAATAAGACAATACTGATTCTAATTCACTAACTTCATTGATCGAATCAATGATTGCTGCATGTTTTGGCATGCTCTTATTTTTGGCAAGATCTAAGATAGCATTGTCATCTTCGCCTGGAATTAAATAAATGTTGCCATTAAGTTTGTTTAACATAGTTTCTGCAGTATCAGGATCCCATGCAAAGTTGCCGCAATGATACACAGTGTCATTTAATGCAACAACTGTATTCCATTTTTTAACTAATTCTTCATGCATCTCTTCTAGAGACACAAAAGGTCTTTTCATCTTCTTGATGATACTTGGTCGGCCAAACTGTAAGTTGCCTGTTACAAAAATCTTGCTCATTAAACTATTGCGAATCTTATGTTCCAATTCTTCCAAATTGTTTCTACGAAATCAACTTCATTCCCACCTGCACTTGCGTTTAGGATTTTCTTGTCTTTACTAGTATCGATGAAGAGATACAATACAAAGTCATAAACAGTTGCATAAACCATTGATTGACCAAAGCCAGATCTTAAATCAGAACCAGTTTCTCCACGTTTAATTTCAATTGCAATTCTTACATCACCCAATTCTACAACCATATCTGGTCTATTTTGAGTGCCCATAAACATCATGTTTTTAACTGTAGTTTTCTTGTTACCTTCCCAAAGTAAACTTTGTTTGGATTTCATATCAGCTACATTTGCATCATATCCTCTTTGTTCCATTAAAAACTTCTTAAAAGAAGATAAAATGTTTGGATACATGAATTGCTTAATTTTATCTTCAGACTGAGTCTGATAATTAATTGTTTCAAATATACGATCACTGGTGATTGCTTCAGTCACCATGTCTAAAAGTTCTAATCTATTCTTGCTCTTGCTTGTATTCTTCATCGTCTAAAGTAATGTTTTAAGCTTTTTGATCTGCTTCAATCTCAATTGGATTGTTAGCAGCATCTTCAGCTTCTAGTCTTTCAGCTAGTTCAGCGTCTTCAATTCTTGCGATTTGATTCTCAACTTCTGAAATTTCTTTGTGAATTTCCATCACTTTTTGGTTAACTTCAGCCATAGATTGCATTGCTTCTGTAACTTGTTTACCAATACTTGTTAATAATCTTGCGAAAGTACGAGCATTTTCAACTCCTGTGCCTTTCATGTTTAACATTGCTTGGTAAAGACCATTCAATTCAATTCCTTTCATTTGGATTGTAATCGTGCCATCTTCATTAGCTTCTGCTACACTAATACGTTTACGTTCTTCTGACAAACGATCGTGTAAATGTACAACTACGGCAGCAGTGCGAGACTCCCATTCGTAATCTTTGTTGATTCTGTCTTGAATTTGTTTGATTGTTTTTGGGCTTTCCAATACCAAATCATACAAAGTGTCAGACGATTCTTTTTGAGCTGCTTCAGCTTTTACCTCTAACTCAGCTAATTGTGATTTTAAATCTTCGATTTTTTTCATTTTTTAAAATTTTAAGAAATTATGTTTTTTATATATCCTTCGACTTGAAAGTTTCTTTTTAAAATTTAGGATCTGAAATCCTAACGTCATAGTTTGTAAATCCATCAAACAATTCTCTATCAGCTTGTAATCTAGCTTCGACAGAATGTCCCGGCATAACTCTAGCTTCTAATCGCTCCTTTCTTATTGATTCTTCAATGTCAAAGAACATAACCAATGAGGTTTCACGATCTTCTGGATCTAAATGTTCTAAGCCTGACGGTGTCATAATAAAAACATCATCGCTGTAAAATTGTGCTAAAGAAGTTCCATAAGACCATCCATTAAAGTCTATCACTTCGTAAAACAAACCATCATCTTTCATTCGTTGACATTTTTCTTTTGTTATAAAGTAATAGTCAACTCCTTCAACTTCACCTGGTCTTGGCGGTCTTGTTGTGTAACTTACAGCGTATTTGAAACCTCTAGATTCCAATAGCTTTCTCATGTGGTCCTTACCCGATGCTCCCGGTCCTGCTAATATGATTCGTTTGTGCATATACTTCTATACTTCTATTTTGAATTGTTTTTGCTAATGTTCTTACTTTTTTATCATACTCTTCATCATTAAAAAGAGTTTTCATGTGCTCTAATGCTCTAAAAGCCCAATTAATGAACCTAACATTCATTTGATTTGGAGTTTCACAAGATTCTACAATCTTGATTAGTTTATCGAAATGATTTTCCATGGTTTTAAAAATTTGATGCTGGACCTTTTGAATATCCAGGCGATTTAACTTCATACAATACTTCAGTGTCTTCTGCACTAAATGTATTTGTAATCTCTAAAGATGTTCCAGTAAGAAACTCAACTACTTCATTGATTTTTTCGTACTGATTTTCAGGGATCAAGCCATCAATTGGAGATTTCCAGTCTTCTGGATTCTTAAGAATTGGTTTAACGTGTTGGTCCCAAACTTGGTCAAATGTTTCGATTTCTTTGCTCATCTTTTTTATTGTTTTATGGTTGAATTACTATTTTGTTTCAGAAGTCATTAGAAGCTCTCTGGCGCTTTAAGTCTTTTTGATTAGTTAACTTACTCTAAATGAAATTAAAGGAATTGGGTGTAATCTGGTTACAATTGGATTAAAACCCTTGTTCCATTGCTAAGTCGTGTCTTTCTTTCTCAACTTCAGAATAGACATTAAGATTTAACCATGTATTGTTCCAACTATTATGAAACAAATATTCTTTAGCCATTGCTGGCATAAAATTCATACACATATCTCGTTCTTCTTGAGATAAAACTTCTTTGTTATACATTAACTCCTGAGCTGCTTGAAAATCGTAGTGCTTAATCATCTTTATCTGTTTTAAATTTGTTATATGTAAATATACGACAAACTTTTGACATAAAAAAATCTGGGCGAAACTATTTTCACCCAGATCTAAAAAAGTTACGAACAATTACTTAGTTTTTGTTCTTGTCTTTCTGGTTTTCTTTACTGGCTTAGGGTATAATCTTGCCAAATATTCCTTAGAGTATTCTATTTCTACCTTGATTGGTCCATTCTGAAATTTAGTCAGATCATAGTACCATGTTGCAGTTGAATCCTCATGAACATAAACTCGTGTGAATTTTGTTACCGGTTCTAATGGTTCTTGTTGTTTCTTTGCCATATATTAAAAATTAGGTGCCCACCTGAATTTTAGTCTAGACTCTCACCACATGATGGGCAGAATTTCCATGACTGTTTTTTAACTCTTGTTCCACATTCTCCACAATAGTTTCTCAATTGAGTTACTTCCATTGGTTGAATTGAGTGTGGCAATATATGCCAGTTTGAAGTTGCAAATGGAATTGATTCAAAATTTAGGCTAATAGATCCAAAACTTTGATCTGATGCTCCACCTTTTTCAATTCTGCCAGTTTCAATGCTATCTTGAGCTACGCTTGATGTAAAAGTAACATTAGCATCTGAACCGTTTGTAATAGTTGAGTTTACATAATTTACAGAATTGCTTGATAATGATGAACCACACCAAATATTTGGTACACCAATTGGTTGTTGGTAATATGGTTGATTCCAATTTGGGTATGTTGTCAACGAACCTCCAAAAATATTTGGTTTTTGCCAAACTGTTTCTCTGTAGAATTCAACTTTGACTAAACCATTATTTACAATAGCTCTACTAGCATCGCCAGAGCCATCTACTGCATAGGTCTCGTATTTAAATTTGTTGTTGGAATCGATAAAACGTTCTAAAAAGTAACGTTGTCCTGGTTTAAGAACTAAACCGCTTTCTGAGATCAATTTATTATTGATCCAAATTTTAGCCATTACGGTGTCTGTATGACCATTAAAAAGTTCTATTTCGAAATTCTCTCCACTTTTCATGTAGACATTTTCACCGTAGATCTTAAGACGGCTTTTGCTGCGCGTTATAAACGCCTTTGTTGTGTTATTCATGATACCTGTTGGTTTTTATTAAAATCCTCTTGTTGCCTTTGTGACAACTCTAAAGCCATTATTGACTCAGGACCTCAAATTGGTGGGCACCCAAATTCTTTAAAAATAAAGGAAAAGACCCGAATGAGTCTTTTCCATCTTGTAATTACTTGCTTAAAGTATCAACTGTATTAGTTGAGTCAACTGCACAAGTATCAACTACAACAGTTGTGCTGTCAGTTGTTGATGGAGTTTCTGTTGTTGGTGTTGATGTACATGCTGTGAAAGCGATGGTCAACATTGTTGCGATTGCAAAAATTGCTTTTTTCATCTTTGTTTGTTTTAGTTTTTAATTGTTAATTGAGTTTATTATACTCTGGATTTTTTGTTTGTTTCAAAAATTCTGCGGAAGATGTAGGATTCGAACCTACGGGCCCCGTTAAGGACCAAAAGTTTTCAAGACTTTCGCGATCGACCACTCTGCCAATCTTCCGTATTATTATTTTTCAGTGCTAAAAAAGAACGTTTGGAATAATCTTCCGTCGTATATATCACGTCCAAAGTAGTCCATTGATGTATGGAATAAATCTCCACGGTATATTACTAAACGATTAAATTTGTTTCCAACAAAATCAACAAGATCCCATTTGGTCATGTCTTGAGAATCTTTGTAGATTTCTTTCATCCATTCATCATCCATTTGGCCATTTGCCAATCTTGGTGCTGAGAAAAGTCCAGTTTCTTTATGTCTAAATAAACCTGTACCTCCTGTAATTGGTGCATCTGGCGTTAAATAGCAAACTGCAGCCCATGTTGTGGTATGATCTGCATGAATCCAACTACGATCTCTTTGTGTAGTATATTGAAAAGCACCATTATAACTATTTTCTTCTGTTGGCCAATAGTTGATTTCACCAGCTAATGGTCTAATTGCATTTGCAAGCAATTGTTTGACAGAATCATTTGTCATTGGAACTGTTCTTTGTCCTGGATAATTACCTCTAACACAAAAATCTTGTTTTAAGGCCATTTCCCTAACTTGTTCTGCATCATTATAGAAATTGTCTATAATTAATAGATTTTGACGAGCCATATTAATATTGTTTAGTTGTGATCGCGACAGGATTCGAACCTGTGACCTACTCATTAGAAGTGAGTTGCTCTATCCACTGAGCTACGCAACCAATTTGATATTTATATTATCAATGTTAGTATTGTTTCAGTATTATGAAAAATAAAGATCTGCTTCAGCTGTTCTTCGTCTGGTTAGACCTGCTAATGCTCTACCTCCAGCTTTGTTCCATTTTAAAAACTCAGCTCTAATTGTTGGATCGTTTGGATTAGCATTAACTTTTTTAAGTAATGTACTTGATTTTAAATTAGCTGGACCAACATTATAACAGAAGCTCACCAGTGCGTCGAATTGATTTTGAGTAATAGTATCTACACAATAAGAATCAACATACTGTTCAAAGCCAGAAAGTGACCATGCTAATAATTCTACTGCACGTTGTTCTGTAATAGCAGAATCCTTTAAAGTAACTTTTGTTTTATTCTCATAAAATGTATTGCCGTAACCGATAGTTGGTACACCAGCTGAACATAAGTATGGTTTTAATCTTAAACCTTCGAAAGACTTGATTAACTCTAAGCCTTTCGAAGCTATTTTTGTAATTTTCATATAGTATGTATCTAATTAAATTTATGCTATTTTATGACCGTACATCCATGTTGTTTTACCCTTTGTCTGCCAATTTTCACTATAACTATTTAAATTAATATTTGCATCATCCGCTGCAATTTTATAGCTAGTTGCATCACTTAAAGAAATTAATACTAATCTTCTATTACCTTCGGGTTTTATGATAGCACTAATATGATGTGTTGTTGCTCCATCATTTGGGGCAGTTGTAAATGTTGTTTTAATTGGCTCAAAATCAGTCAGATTTGTTCCGCCCGGAGTAAGAACCCATGCAAATGTAAGTCCATGCTTTTTTACCCAATTGTAAGTAGTTACATGAGCTTCAACTTCCCATATTTCTCCGCTTAATATACTAATTGTTGAATATGTTGCTCCAATAACGTGTCTGTTTGTAGGATCCAATTCTGTTACAAATGGCATTGGTAAAAAATCAGTTGAAATTATATCGTCATGCTCAAAAACTACTTGGAAATAATCTAAAGATCCACCACCACCTGTTCCAGTTGCTCCTTGAGCACCTGTTGGTCCAACAGATCCTGGTGTTCCTGGAGTTCCAGTTCCAACTTCACCTTTTGCACCAACTTCACCTTTTATACCTTGAGCACCTTGAGCACCCGTTGTTCCAGTTCCAGTAGCTCCTTGAGCACCTGTTGCTCCTTGAGCACCTGTTGTTCCAGTTCCAGTATCACCTTTTGCACCCTGAGCACCTTTTGTACCAGCAATAACTAGACCAATACATGGCTCTGAAAATTGAAGAACGTCTGCACCACCTTCATATTGAAGAAATGTAAAGATAGCGTCTGTATTAGTAGATGGTGGTAATGCCACATGATCCATTAAAGTATAAGTGTAGAAGTTAACTCGACTTGGATCAGATCTTTCGAATATTCTAATCTGATGTTTAAGACTTCCATCAAATGCAACATCAATTAATTTATTTAATACTGTAGGTCCTGACGCAGCTTGAATTATATTTCCGTATGCATCTTTTCCAGAGATCCATAATGTTCCTCCGCTCGTAATCATATTTGTTCCAGAATAATTAATAGCGCCGGCTGTTGCTCCAGAAGTTTGAATCTCATTAGTAGCGTAAGATATTGTATATCCACCAGGAGCTCCTAGATAACCCTGTGCTCCATCAGCTCCGGGCGTTCCAGTTCCAGTATCACCTTGAGCGCCTTGAGCTCCATTTGTTCCAGGTGTTCCAATTCCAGTTGCTCCTTGTGCTCCTTGAGCTCCAATTTCACCTTTAAGACCTTGAGCACCTTGAGCTCCAATTTCACCTTTAAGACCTTGTGCTCCTTGAGCTCCGTTCGTTCCAGCAGTACCTTGAGCTCCAACTTCACCTTTAAGACCTTGTGCTCCTTGAGCTCCATTTGTTCCAGCATCACCTTTAAGAC
>ENA-OSIY01002170-OSIY01002170.1-marine-metagenome-genome-assembly--contig:-NODE-2170-length-10286-cov-5.711235_pt1 | contig 10286 bp, 11 predicted proteins | sample MGYA00237884_ERZ534233 | MGnify/ENA primary metagenome ERZ534233 (study PRJEB26412, sample SAMN06343840) | marine metagenome | isolation source: estuarine water | place: USA: Columbia River Estuary... | reverse complement strand
ATACGGCGACCACCGAGATCTACACCTCTCTATTCGTCGGCAGCGTCAGATGTGTATAAGAGACAGGTATTTGATAATATTGCTCGTAACATGGAAGCCTATGCATACGGCGGTGAAGGACATCAACAAGCAACATGGATTTATATTGTATTCGATCACAATGAATATGAACTAGATGCCGCTCGTAGTCATGCAGAGCGACTTGGTTTTAAGTTTGCAACTAGAACAGGTATGCGTAACAGTATGCATGATTGGATTAGTCAAACTAAGAAACGAGAGAACGGCAAACTAGTCAAAGAAACCTCAGTTATAACAACCACCGGGGCTAAAGAGCACTCAAAGAAAGCATTAGTACAAGATTTAGATGCATTTATTAAAACATATAAACCGCAGATGATGACAGCTAATAATATTCCAGTTGTAGTCATTGATAAGAAAACCGAAGTATTAAACAGTATCAAGTGTAAACTAATCCATGAAGGTGAAATCTTTATTGCCAGTAATCAAACCATGTGGCCTTGTTGTTTTCTTTGGGATAGCAATTTTAAAAACAAAGAAAACATCATAGAGAAAATGGAAGAGTATGGCGGTGATTGGAATAGTTTAAAACATCATACCATCGACGAGATACTTGCCCATCCTTGGTTTGATAAGATCTTAGGCGAAAGTTGGGACCCTGAGCATAGTAAACATTTGTCTAGATGTATTAGAACATGTGCATACAACAAAGCATATCAAAATGAAATTAACATAGAATAAAAAATTAACAGGCAATTATTGTTAAATATTGATATGAAAGAACAGTTAAATTGTGTACACACACATAATAAAGTCAATATTGTTAATAATATTGGGTTTGTTACACCATGTTGTGATTATAAGCCTCCAGAATTTGACAGTATAAGATTACATGAAATTCAAAGTTTGAATGAAGCTTTGACACATATATCATTTGAACAAACACGTAAAAGATTAAATGAAGGTGAAAAAATAGAAAATTGCAACGCATGTTGGAAATTAGAATCTGCCAACTTACCTAGTAGACGATTATTTTCCAACAAAGATATAACTTACAAATCGGTTGTATTAGAAGAATTGGAAATAGCACTTGATTTTACCTGTAACATGATGTGCAGGATATGTGGTCCGTATCACAGTTCAAAATGGAGCAGTGCTCTTAATGTATTAGAAAAATTACATCAGCTAGATGAAAATTTACATGCTCCTGTTGATAACTATTCTGCTGCCGAATATCAACAGAATTTTTTAAAAGTTCTCAATAATTCAGATCTTAAAGATTTGAAATTAATTAATATTGTTGGTGGTGAACCTTTTTATAGCAAGAACTTCGAACCGTTGATAGATAAATTAGACAACGACGTAGACTTGGAAAATTTAGAATTTGCGATTAGCACAAATGGAAGTATCTTTCCGTCTGATAAAATAATTAATAAATTATTAAAGATGAAAAAGTTAGACATTAGACTGAGCATCGATGCTGTTGGTGACCTAGCTTCGGTTATACGTCACGGAGTAGCCTGGGAAATAGTAGAGCAAAATATAATAAAGTGGCGAGAGTTAAGGAATAATAATTACGATAAAATTAATTTGCAAATTCATTGCACCTTAAGTTTATTAAATGTTAATGCATTACAAGAATTAACTGACTTCTGTGATACACATAATATTAACTTTTCTTGTGCTATTTTAACTTTTCCGACGTTTCTATCAATTTATCAACTACCTCGTACTGAAAGACGGAAATGGAAAGTTGTCGATGTTGGTCCAATAAGACAGTTCTATACATTTATAGATAAAATACTTAATGCTGATATATCAGCAGAAAATAAATTCAGTAAATTTTTACGAGGCAGCACTGTCCCCACAAAAATAAAATACGCTTGTCCGTTGGTGAATTTTTCGCGAATCACTTTTTGAGCGTCTGTTCCTATAGGCGAAAAATGATTGCTGATTCCACTGTAAATGATATCGATATTTTCAGCCGGAACTTTATAATGTTTTTCGATATCGTTTTTCGAATTGGTAGATACCGTTGCTACACGTGCAGCTCTTTTGGCCGCTGCGGATAAAGTTTTTTTAAGAAAGGTACGCACTAAAAAAGGCAAGTCATTCGGACGCACTTCAAAAGCCAAATCGTGCAATACTGGAATTGATGGTACCTTAGAAAAAATAGGCAATACACCATCGGGAGAAATAAAAATATCCGGCTTTATTTTCTTTAATAAAAGAGCAACTGAAATGTTGTACCAAAGGTATGTTAAAGAGTAGTGACGGGTTGGCGGACCAACAACGTGCACAACAACATTTTTTGAAAATTGAATCGTTGGAGAAGGCGCCCTATCGAAAATAAAGTGAAATTCGTGCTCTTGATATTTGTTCGACAAATATTGAAAAACCTCTTTGGTGAATGTACCAATACCGTCTCTCTTTTCGGGAATAAACAAACGGGTAGATACAGCTATTTTCATTTTTTAATTGCGATGAAATTAGTACCGAAATAAAAATATTTCTTCAAGAAAGCATTCTTCTTCCAAATCTCTTTTTCCTTTTTATCTAAAGCTTCTTCAGAAGAAAATTTATAAGAGATGGGCAAATACAAACGAACGTATTCTACCGAATTGTTATCGATATAGATCTTGCTGGTAGAAAGTAAGTCGTTCCATTCGTTGAGCGGACGCGTATTTTCATCGCCAATTAAAATATTTCTTTGCAAACGCTCGTCGTAAATTTCAAGAATACGCTTATTCCCTCTGCGTAAATAATTTTTTGTTCTGTTGAAAATATTCTTTCCATTTTCTTCAATAGCAATGAGCTCTCCACCCGACTTCAAACTTTCGCTGATAATGTCCAGAGCTTCATGTACAGGCTCTAAATGATGTAAAGTATCTTGTGCGATCACGTAATCATATTGAGCCTTTTCCTTGATATCAAAATGATTTTTATAATCGAGTTTTAATTGAGATAGATCTCCAAAGCGACTCCAGTATTTTAAGCGTTGTGGAATTTGCTCAAAATAATATTCTAGTGTATTTCCGTATACTGTATGCCCGTTCAATGCTAAAAATATAGCGGTAGTTCCATAGCCGCAACCACAATCCCAAATCATAGATTTTTCTTTGGTAACACTATTGGCTATATATTCCAAACGCTGGATATAATAACGTTTTCTAAAAATAAATTTGGCTTTGCTGGGTTCGTTTAAAAAACGATAGTAGCCGCGCAAACTTGGATTCTCCTCCAACTCTTTCAGCAACAAATCAAAAAATTCTGAAACCAGCATAGTCAATAGTTTTTACGAATGTATCATATTTTTAGAAAACTAAAAAAGAGAAAGTTGTTCTCCCAAAGGTAACAAAGTAAAGCTCATACGATGATGAGGCATGGGTCCAGACAAACATTCTCTTCCCGCTTCATCGCAACCGGCCTCTACAACTCCTTCGGTATGAATAGCTTTAAGCATACTAAAGTTGGACAGCTTTAATTTTTATATCTAAATTATCTATATAAAATTCTTCTTTTCCTTCATTCAAAATATAACTTCTCAATTGTAATTTAATATCCTTTTTCAGCAATCGCTTGTCTATAGGTATGAACAGAGTTCTTTTCACCCAGGTTAAGGTATCATTAAGAGCTTCGACAGGAACCGCACAAAAAATTAAATTCTCTTTAGCATCTCCCACAGAAAAGCCAAATTTCACAGTTGTAACAGGATGCTTTGCATACAACATAAAGCTAACATCCAGCAAATCAGAAGCTCTTAATAGCTCAGAAGCATCGGAAATATAAGTGACACCATACAAATTATCTTTGGCAATAAAAGCCGATTGCTGTCCTTCAAATTTTAGTTCATTGGTTGACGTGAAATATATGACGGAAGGCACTTCAAAAGATTCTGAAGTATGGATCAATTCTTTGTACACTGTTGTTGGTCCGATTTGAGCAACTTCTTCTATCGCCAACGTTTCGAATTTTACCCACAAATAAATTAAAATAGCAATGCAAAAAAGAATAGGCATGGCGATAATGACTTGCCTTTTCATGTAGTAGGTAATTTATTTTTAATAGACAATATTACATTTTTTAGTCTAATTGTAAATGAAAATATTTTTTAATAATAAAACCTAAAAAGATGAGTCGAAAGAAAGAATTACAGCCCTAAGTTCAAAGAGATATTATCAGGGAATTAGTAAAAGTAAGGATCAAAATTTCTCTTGATAGATTTTCCAGACTTCCTTTTCTAACAACTCGTTGTAAAGGTTTTGATCTTCTCCGGATTGTAGTTTCAGCTGATCTGTAAAATCAGATTTCACTATCATTTCATTCCTGATTTCGTTCACCTTCACGTACTTGTTGAATTCAATATATTGTTGAGGTGATAAGCTGTTTTTTACTTCACCTTCGTTAATGTAAATGCAACCATACTGATCGCTTTTTCCATCAATTAATTTTACGACCTGATCCTTTGTCAGATTACACAGGCGGATGTAATCCATAGAATCTTTATTCACCAGTGCTTTCTTGAAATCCCAGTTGTCATCTACATAAACAACGCCTTTGCTGTAAAATTCCATGTTGCGCACCTTGTCGGTACGAATGATGAAAATCCATGGATCAGGATTGTAGTATTCAGGGAAGTTATTCAAAATGTACCTGGGCAGACTTTTATGATCTTCATAAAAACTCGTAGCCCCCCGAAATCCGCCGAAAAAATTAATGACATACATTTGTGATACCACAGTAACCAGTAACATAATACGTTGCCAGAGGTCATGCTTTATCGTCCACAACAAATAAATAAAATGAAATAAAATCAAAGTTCCTACATAGTTGACATAGCGGTGATTGTTGGCGCCTCCACCGTTCCAGTTCGCCATACTGGTAGAAATCACTACCACAATTACCGCAATCGGTAAAATGAAATAAGAAAAATCAAAGAGTTTCCATTCTTTCCTTTTGATGCGCTGAGCCGAAACAATCGAAAGTAGAGAAAGGTAGACGATCAATAACACGGTAAAGCTGATGATTAAACCTTGGTTAAAGTCGAAAAAGAAGCCCCAGGTTCTATTGAAAGTCATGTATTTTGAATCCAGGTATCCCAATTCACTCACAAGGTTCGTCACACCGAAATGGTAGTAGTAAAAAACAGATGGTACTAAAACGATCAGCGAACAAAAAAACAATTTCAAAAGGACCTTAACAGAGACACCTTCTGCAAACAATATTTTTAAGGCTAGCATGACCGTTATCAATGCCAAAGGCTGGAATTGAGTGGCTGCTAGGGCAGATAAAAACAAGCCCCAATAAGGTTTTTTGCTAATGAAGCTCAACCACAAACCAATAAACAACAAAGAACAAATTAAAGCTTCAGGATGAGGCCATATCACATACCATTGTGTGGTGCTGTAGTAAAAAAGCAAGGCAACACAAACATTGAAAAACTCTTTGTTGCTATTGAAAAAAAGCACAATGTAAATGGCAATGAGAAAGAAGAGAGCATTGGCATACCATAAAACTTTAACCGGATGAATGATAAAAGGCGCCAGTAGTTTTTTTATGGGCAATACAAACAATGAATAGGTATAAAAATGAATGCTGTAGCATTTGCCATTTTTATCGTTGGAAAAGCCACCAAAATTAGCGTAGGGCACAATAGGTCTATATTGCAAGGAGCGCAGTAAATTGTCGTAGTCAGAATTTTTGGATTCCATTTCCCACTTGTTGAACTTCCTGATTTCAGATTTATAGCCCAATATATCTTGCTCCTGGATATCTGCGGATAAATGATTGCTGAAGGCTTCTGTTATCAATAAGTACTCCAGTCCGTCACCTTGAAGTACAAGGTTTTTATTATTGTTGATTTCACTGAAAGTATGGACACCTAAAATAAAAAAAATAAAAATGCTGATTACTCTGTTTTTTTTTTGAGAAATCCATCTGCAGGGAAAAGTTAAGTCGAGAAAAAAAAACAGAGGTATTCATTTTTTTATATTTTTAATCAGAATTTTCAAAAATACTCAGATCATGGCAATTAAACAATTATTAAGAGTTTCCAACTGGATGAAAAACATTTTCGTGTTGGCGCCCTTGATTTATTCCATGAAAATGTTTTCTCCCGATGCCATCACCAATGCCTTTATTGCCTTTGCTGTATTTTGTTTGGGCAGTTCTTCATTGTACATTCTTAACGACATAATGGACAGAGAAGAAGACCTGCTTCATCCCCGAAAAAAAATGCGTCCCATTCCAAGTGGTAAAATCTCGGTAACCATGGCAAGTATTGTAATGGTAGTGTTGTTTACCCTATCTATTTACGGAGCTTTTTTTCTTTCCACTGATTTTTTAATTGTTGTGTCGCTCTTTCTTCTAAATAACGTATTGTATTCTTTTATTTTGAAACAGGTCAATTTACTGGATTGTTTTTCTGTAGCAATAAGTTTTGTTTTGCGTACTATTGGCGGTTGTTATGCGATCAACGTGCTGCCCTCCTTCTGGATCATTGTGATTACTTTTACCACTGCACTGTTTTTAATTTTTATCAAAAGAAAATCGGAAATTATTATGCTGGGTGACAAAGCTGTTCAGCACCGCAAAGTGCTGGTGAATTATAATATTACGATGCTGGATCAATTTATATTTATTACAGGTGCCATCACATTGACAGGATATATCATGTATACCATCAATGAAAAAGTGTTGGAAATTTTCGGCACCCATCTTTTAGTATATTCCTCATTTTTTGTGTTTTTAGGCATCTTCCGCTTTATTCAGATCAGCAACTCCAATTCACACAGCAATGAAGGTGATCCAACTACTTTGATTTTGAAAGATAGATTTTCGCAAGTCAACCTGATGGCCTATGCGGTATATGTGATAACGATTATTTATATAAAATAATCTTTCCGTTTTCATGATTAAAAATAATCACCAGCGGTTTAGAACTCGCCATTCTTGTGGCAATCTTTCCTCTGTAGAACCAAAATAATCTGGGTGTAAATATTATTAATTTCTTTGGTAAGCTATTATTTCAAAATTATCAGTCACGCATTCTTCTCCTTTGTCATTTAATAAATAAACTTTTAAAAATAATTTACCTTTGTCGTTAAAAGTGTGGGGGTCCATTTCAAAATAAGCAGATGCATCACCCCATTCGTTCGCTTTAAGTTTATCTCCCAGACCGCTGGATTTCCAGTAGACACTTCCTTTTTCATTTTCTACAGATGCAATAAACCGCATGTCTTTCAAAGCTGTTTTTGAAAGTAATTTACAGCGGACTTCTAATTTATTTATCTTTTTTATTATCTGTAAAGAATCGCTGAAAAAGGTAGGGCCGTACAAATTGTCTTTGGTGATTATGGCTGAATGATTGCCTTCAAATTTAATGGAATCGTGAGGGATAAAAGATACTTTACCTGGACTTTCGAAATCGGCTTTATACTGGTATATCGTGATCCATTCGTCCTTTATTGCAAGTCGTTCATTGTTTTCATTACTCTGACGGATAACGTAGTAAAAAAGAATAATAAGTACCAGACCCAAAGGTAATAATTTCAGCATATTTTTTTTCATATTACTTTTTTTGCAATGATAGTAAAATGCGGATAACAAAACATAGTTTTTTTAGATGTTCGCTCAATAGAAAAGCCCATATTTTTAAATATATCACGGGTTTTGGAAGCACTCAGTTCATTGCCGATTTCCCGTGCAAAAACCAAATCGTGCATTTTATTGGCCAGTACCAGTGGAGATGCTGCATTGATGTCCTTGTAAATAAAGGTGCTGCCTTTTCTCATTTTGCTGTACAACTGGGCAAAAAAATCTTCCTGCAATTTTTTAGGAATATGATGGCCTACATCCACCATGGTAACATAGTCATATTGAGCGATATCCACAGGAATATCATCTCCTTTATACTTTTCAAACTGAATTTGTACGGAAGCAGAATAGTCTTTCAAAAGTTCTCTTGCATTTTTAATCAGTTCTTCGGAAATTTCTATGCCCTTAATTTTAGAGGGTTTGCAGAATTCTGCGATCAGGAGCGCGAACTGGCCTGAGCCACAACCTACATCAAACACGCTTTTTCCGGGTTCAATTTCCATTAATAAATCATCAAAAGGACAGATGTACGGACGGTAAACAATTTTTAATTTGTCGACAAACTTAGCATCAGGATCTTTTGCCTTTAAAAAATTGACCAATGTTTTGGTTTTAATTTTTTCTATCATACACGCTGTAATTTTCTATGGGTAATTTTAAAGCTTTTTCTTGCACGAAACCTACGCCATCAACAGGTGCGTCTTTAATTTTCTTAATTGTATCCAACACTATTTTGGACGCAATCTCTTGTTGTAGTTCAGATTTAGTGATCTGTTCTAATGTCTCAAATGATGGTGTGTGATCGTATTTTGTATAATACTCTCTTATCATTTGAATTATTATTTTGAAGTATTTGTTTTCAAAATAATTGTTTTCAATCACATCAATAATTGAATGTGAAAATTCTTTATCTAAGATAATTTGATTAAGTAATTGTAGTTGGAATGTGTTTCCTAGATACTCAAAATTTTTGTTTGTCGCCATAATTCTCCTTCTGTTAGTAAAGATAAATACTATTAGTTTTAGATAAATTCAGGGTAGAAATAATTAAAATTTTTGCCTGAAAAAATGTCAGTCAGACCGTTTAGTATACCTTTTAGCTTTGGGCGTAGGTCTACGGTGTATCTTACCTTCGGAGGGTACACTTTAGCGTCAAACCTTCTATGACAAATTGTCAGGTCTCCAACCTTAATATAAAGGTTAAAATTTTCATCTCCGTCAGTAATTGACGTATTTAAAATAGCTGGATTCTCAGAAATTTCATATTTGTTGTCTAACATATAGACCACCGAACGCATTTTTAAATCATATTGTAGTTCATTACAAATCATATTCATATGATCATAAAAGTCCTCAGATTTATGTGCATTTTTGTTAAACCCTTTAACGTTAAAAAAACGTTGTACTACAATGTTGTCATTACACGTTAATAGGAATTCAACTTTTGTTACATCTTGATCTCTCATCTTGTTTTTGTTTTTGTTTTTACTTTTTGTTTCTAAACTTTGTTTTTTCTTTTCTTGATAATTTTAAAAATGGTTTCAAAAAATTAACCCAAGCATCATCCCCTTTTGGTAGGTACTTGAAGAATCCGTCTCCCATCATCATTCTTATTAAGTTTCTATGTCCTCTCCCATCTGGATCCATCGACTCAGAGTAATATTCCTTAACCATTTCCTTCCCCTCCTCATCAATTAAAGGTTCGGACAAATCTACGAGTATTTTATTGATTTTAAAAAAATCATTACCCATAATACCTTCTTTGGTTTTCCCACTGAGTAAGTTTCCTAAAACAACATTTTTTTGTTGTTCTTTTAACAGTAGTTCACCTTTTGTTAAAATATCGGTTAAAGATATCTCTGAATCAAGTATTTCAGGAAAAAACTTAATTAAAGTTTTCTCACCCATTAAACTTATTCCATCAATATTATCCGAAGTATCACCAGCAAGGATCTTAAATATCGTCACATTGTAGTGGGGAATCGAACAATCTTTAAACTTAATTTTGTCACCAAATTTAAAGTATTGTTTTGCTTGTGGAGAATAGATTGATACCTTTTCTGAAATTAATTGAGTTAAGTCTTTATCACTTGAGAATATCGTTTTTTCTTCATCTAACGATACTTTACAATAGTGAGCAATAAGATCATCGGCTTCTGAATTTTCAACGATAACAGGCGCTTCAATCTGAAACTGCTCGAAGAATTCACGCACTTTGAAGTACATGTCTTTCGCGTAAACCATTGTACGTGTTCCTTTCAACAACGGTGGAGTTTCCACTTTGTATGGATTGCGTAAGAACTCTATGAAGCCAGTGAGAATAAGCGATTCCGTGCGAATGCGCTCTAACAATGGAAGAAGTTCGTTTGTAAGAATCTTCGATTGCTTTAACAAGTCTTGGTTGGTTTGAATGAGCTGCATGTAAAGCTTCTCATATTCACTTCGCGTTGTCTCATCTGAATAATCGAGACGCTTGCGATTAGCGTATTCGCATACTTCAACCAATTTGCTGGTTACCGATTCACTGTGATTCACATCGAGAATTCGGTTCAAAGGAAGAATGTAGTATTCAATCCAGAAGGAAGCCTTGTGAACCTTTTCGCGGTATTGCACGCGATCGATATTCGATTTTAAATCACGCGTTTCACTTAACAAGCGGAATGCGTTTCGTT
>ENA-OSIY01002169-OSIY01002169.1-marine-metagenome-genome-assembly--contig:-NODE-2169-length-10288-cov-6.126236_pt1 | contig 10288 bp, 2 predicted proteins | sample MGYA00237884_ERZ534233 | MGnify/ENA primary metagenome ERZ534233 (study PRJEB26412, sample SAMN06343840) | marine metagenome | isolation source: estuarine water | place: USA: Columbia River Estuary... | reverse complement strand
CGGCAGCGTCAGATGTGTATAAGAGACAGCAACAACATGTTCTATAAGAACCGTATCAACTATTGTTATAACTTCAAATCCACTCTTACCTTGTGTAGATTTATAAATTGGCCCTGCTAGCGTTAAATCTACGCCGTCATAAAAATATAACTGATCATTTACATCGTCAATCCAAAAATCACCCTGAACAAAATTTGAAGGTTGTGTTCCCGAAACAATTGGTCCACTTCCTACACCAAATCCTGTGCCATTATAAACTTTAAGTCTACCGTTAGTAGTATCATACCATATTTGTCCTGCAATTGGATTGTTAGGTTGCGTTGAGCTAGCAAAATTCTCAAGTAGTTTTACAAAATTTTCATTAATGTATTCACCATAGCCACTGACATTTTTACCAATAAAAGTTATATCTGTAGTAGTTTGATCAATTGCAGAATCAGCAACTTGAGCTAATAATTCGCCGGTGGTGTTGTTTATATTATACGTCATTTTATTGTCTGCCGGTATAGATGATATAGTTAACGGTGGTGTATGGATTCATTATACTAAATGCTACTCCCAAACTTCCAGATGTGTCAATACCACCGCTGGTTGGTAGATATTGACCCGTTCCGGCAGCAGTAGGTCCTAACCCTGAAATAAAGTTTGTATCAGGAATAGCAGTGCTTGAATTTCTAAATGCATAGAACTGAGTTCCAGCATCGGCTCGCATGTCATGGTCATGATCAGGTATGTTAGATAATGTTAGAGATTTCTCAGCAACTCCCGACCCAGATCCCAGTGTATCAGCTGATATATCCGTAACTCTATCTGCATTCCCGCCGCCTGCATCAATTAATATTGTAGGATCTACAATACTTGGCACTGTAGATCCGTTGTCCATATTATCTCTACCAAGAGCAAATCGTCCACGTAGATCTGGTAATCCAAATGTTGAACTGCCTATTAGTATCGAGCTAGGTTTAAAACTGTAACCAATAATTGCAAATAACTCAGGATAGTCACCAATTCTTATTTCACTGCCGTCGCATAACAGATATCCGTTGGGTTCAGTAATACCAGCAAACGCCATAATAGTGCCAATTGGCATGGTTGCAACATTGGTTAGCAACATTGTTTTAGTAATTTTTCTAAGGCCTGTTCCTGGACGATTAATTAAAAATTCGTCGTTGTCTTGAGTAGTAGTTACTTCGGTTCTATTTGTTACAAAGTCTTGAGAAATTGTAGTAGAAAATGTTGCAAGTCCTGATCCGCTTTGTCCATCAAAACTAACAGTATTACTAGAAACTTCACCGGTTAATGAAAATACTGTGGGACTTGATAATTTACTTGCAGAACCTGTAACATTACCTGTCACACTACCTGTCACATTTCCTACAAATTCTTGTGCTAAGATTTGATCACTGTATATTCTGCGCCAGGCTTTACCACCAACGGTCACAGGGTCACTGCCTAGATCGTAGGTGCCGTCTGCATCAGGAATAATTGCATATGTATTACTGGTTCCTGTTACTGTAAAACTACCACCAACTTTTAAATTTTTTGTAATTACTGCGCCGCCAGCAGTTCTAATACTGCCTGTAACAAAACTAGTAGAATCTGTAGTGCTGGTAATTATTAAATTACCGTTTGATTTAATGTTACCATTAACATCTAATGCTTCAGATGGAGCAGTATTATTAATACCAACTGCTAATGAACTGTCAATACGTAACACCGTAGATGTTACACCATTGTTAACTGTTTTAAAATCAAATGCAGACCCGTTGGTTTTATTGTTAAATGTTGGAATATTATTGGTAACAGTGACACTTAATTCCCCAGAGGAACCAACAGTGATACCGCTTGGATTCCGAACATTGAATTGAAAATTTGTTGTGCTAGTAGTGTCACTTCTTAAAAAATTTGTAGATGCCACAGCATTACTACCAATTACCAATGCGTCGGCTTTTTCACTAGTTCCCCAAAATTTATTTGCTACGCTGTTACTATTAAAATCTTTTATAGATAAATTAAAACCTTGTTTGATTTCTGTAAATCCAGCAATAGTTGCTTTGGGGATGAAAAAATCTTTACTGATAATACCAATTTTTTCATCGGCAACAAAAAGATTTAAAACACTATGAGTAACATTGTTAGTATCAACAACACTTTCAACTTCAGCTCCGGTTCTCAGTCCACTACTAAATTGCGGGCCAACTAACACCCAATTACTACCAGTAAACAAATAAAGCTGTTGATTATCTGTATCTGCCCATAAATCTCCTAAATTACTATTAGCGACATCTGGTGCTGAGTTAGATTTTTTAATACTGCCGGACGGTGCCCAAGTTGTGCCATCATACACTTTTAATTGATTAACACCTGCACTGTTGTCGTACCATAATTGACCTTCAACTGGTGCTGTTGGTGCTGAGTTTTTAGCTGAGTTTTCTAAAAGATGTAAGAAATTTTCAGCAATAATCTGCGCATATCCGACATAGTTTTTTCCTACAAATCTTAGAGATAATTCTTGATTAATTGTTTGATCGCCAACTATGATATCAGGTTTTTGAACGTTGTTGGTTTCTGTATATTTTATTGTATAACTCATTAGGCCACCTCAGTTAGACCTGTAAGACTTTGAATTCTTACTGTATAATCAATTTGGATTAATCTGTTTAATGATTTTTGGACTGGATGAAAAATTACATGTGTTAATAATTTGCTATTACCTGTATTACTATAACTCTTTAATCCAAGTTCATCAAACACATATGTGCCTTCATTACTGTTACTAGTGTCCATGGCATCTTGTCCGTTTGGCTCACCGTAGTCTAAAAAGCAAGTAATAAACACATCGGTGTAATTTGTGCCGGTAACGTGACGAGTTTCTATTTTATTTCTTGAAGGGTCAACGTTGGCAACTGCTCTATCATCAACTATTTTTGTATAAGTTTGATTATAAAGAGTGGCATTTGTTCCTACACTGTTAGGTGTAAGATATGTAATAATACCCGTGGGATCTACACTAGTTCCGCCGTTTCCGAAGGACATTTCGTAGATAAATCCTTGTCCAGAATTTCCAATACTGTCCGCTAATGCTACACTCATATTTTCATAATGAATGGCATTACGCTTGTTAATGAAAATTTCGTTAGTATCGGGGTTCCATATTTTTATATGCCCCTCAATGTTTAATCCTGAAAAATCTCTGCTAAACATACTTTGCTCTCATATTAATGTATTTATAGTGGCCAAACACCTGGCGCTGCCTTTATAAAATTAGCGATATTATTGGTGCTATCGACTAAACTAGTATCGGCATCACTCCACATTTTTCCTATCTTTTTAACTACTACAATCTTAGTATCATCAGGGGCTGGGGTAGTTAACCGTATGGTTGAGCTTGTGCCGTCAACACTGAACTCTGCTTCGTAATCAACATCGCCTAAATTACTTGGATCAATTGTTATGTCATGCAATTTATAGGGCGTTTTTTTAAGTCTATAACCTGCAACAAACACTTCAACTTCGTTGCATTGTCCAAAATTAGCTGGAACTGTGTCTCTAAACCAGTCTGTGTATACCGTACTACCATCATCAATAGTTCCGGATTGCACATCTGGCATATAATTTAAATATAACAAATTACTGCTGTCTGTGGCAACAAAAGTTTCAACTATGAATTCATCTTTATACGGGATAGTTTCAGAAACTCCAATATTTAAAATTGTAGTTCCTGAACTATGCACGGTAGGAACTCCTGTTCCCAGGGTGCCTCGACGTAGTCTACTTAACACATTGCCAGTTTTTGCAAAATATTCTATGCGTTCACCGTTGATATAAATTATTCCAGGTAAATTTCCTTCTGGATTAGGGTCATCTAATACACTAGCATTATCTACAGTCATTCCTATGTCTGTTTGATACAACGAATTTACAATAAATGTTTGTTTATTTTTATTTAATCTCTTATAATGCGTTCTGTTTAACATATCTTTAAATTGCATGTAAGAATATTGTGGATTAGAAAATTCTGGACTATATCCAATCATACTAATTTTATCCCCTGGCGTAATATTTTTTACCTCAACTGTTTGTCGATCTTCTAATAATCTCCAATCAATACTGTGAGTTAACAAAGTTCCATTCTTTACAACCCAAACATAATCATCTGATACTGTTACTCTGTCTAAAACAAACAATCCTCTTTCTTTATTTCTAAAAGTAAAGTAATCAACTGTTCCGGGTATTAATGTAATTGCCGGAGTAATTACATCTTCTTTACGTTGAATATCTAACACGTTGTGATTATAAAAACTAGTAACTTCTACTTCTACGCCGGCAGGCCAAGATGTAGAATCTGTGTTAATAAATTCTAATGTAGAATAAGTTAATACGTATTCTGCATCTGTATCGATTAATATAACAAGTTTGGCATTTTCAATATATTGACTTTCTGTCAACTCTACTGTAACACTGCTAAAGTCAAATATATAGCCACTACCCACTATTAACAATACGCCATTTAGATATACACGTAGATTCTCAGGAGCAAATGAATACGGTGCAAATTTATGTTGCGGTAATGTATAGGTTAATTGATTATTGGTCAATGTAAAATACTCTGCACTGGGTGCTCTTAGTATAGTCTGGCCGGCTCGAACAATAACATTACTTTCGTATAGTTCATTAAATCCCAACACATTTGATAAATTGTAAGATAAACTTGATCCATCTGTTATCAATATTTCAGTTTTAACAATACTTGTTTTTTGCAACTTTGTAGAATCATCACTATAAAACGGAGTTTGTATTATATAATTAACAATTCCGCCAGATGGAGGTGGTGTTACAAATCGTATACCAACTCTATATGCACTTTCATATGACGTGTCAGATTGGAATAAATCATAATTTAAATTATCACCGTTTACTAATACTATCGATGTTACACCTGTGGTCCAGGATGCTTTAGTAATAAATTCAACTGTGCTGCCATCTCCGACAAAGTAATCAAGATCTAAAATACCTTCGCCATTAAAACTCCAACTGGCTATTGCTACATTAGAAGCAGCAATTGGAGGTGTTAAAAATACAATTTCATTATTTTGCCAATCTAATGTATAATCAATATCAACTGTTTTAATAACATTATTTACAGATACAAGTATTGCTTGTTTACTATTAGGATATTGTGTTATTAAGAATTGTGTTTGTGTGCCATTAGTTTTATAATTCATCCATTTAATTTTTGCACTACCGTCTGTGGGCATTGAAAATACTTTTACTGCCAATGAATCTAATATTTGTCCAGGAACTAATTCTTCAGGACCATGGCTAGAAGTTGGGCTTACGAAGTCGTCGCCGTCGAGGATAATATCATCGGGTGCAATACCAGTAGCAGTTGTATATGTTAAGTTACCACCTTCAAGAATAGTATCATATTCATTTTCATCAGGTAAAAAACTACCATCGCTAGTACTCTTACGAAATATAACTGTATCGCCCTCATCAATGTTAAGGGGGGTAGAACTTGTTAAATTAGGTAATTCAATTTTAAATTTGTCAGGATATTCCGTATTATTAGTAATTCCTGTGCCAACAATGGTAGACATTACTACCCAGTCTTGTGGTAATTTTCTACCGTTAGGTTGTGTTGTTGAACCGTCGTATAAATCATAATAAGGATCGTCAATTCGTTTACCGTTGACATATATATTAATTTCTTGTCCTGCGCTTGGAATATAAGGAAGATAATATACATATGTGCTGTCACCTACCGTGACAATGTAATCATCAAAAGCAGCATCAAATCCGTCCCACTGATCTGTAAACCACGGTAATGCATCCCAACCTGCGCCGCTGCCAAATCCCAAGCCAGTGACACTAACTCCGCCATAATCAATGCCAGTTAGTAATTGATCTAAATTTTTTCCTAATTGCCCAGTTGTTGGATTGTAAAAGAAATTAATCCTGTCAGCTGTGGATAATAAAGTAATATCTTTATAGTATACAATTTCCACAACATCTCCTATCGTTGGGGCTTCATCTAATGTTAACACACTGTAATATGATGTGTATCCCCTAGACGTTGATGATTTCATCGTTATAACATAGTCTTCTCTCAATACTTCTTGATCATTTATAGTTACTGTTGATCTATCAACTTTGGCATCAGCTGGCCATTTTAATGCAAACTGTTTTATACTACCCGAACCAACAAATGTTTCTGTTTCTGTAAGTTCTGTTATATAATAACTGTTGCTGATTCGATCAAACTTGATAGAAATGTGGCAAGATCTTACTACTTCGCTTTCTATAATAGCTACTGCTCGAGCAGCAGTGCCATTGTCTAATAACCCCCCATCAATTATAATAGTCGGGGCGGATAGATAGCCAGTTCCTGGATTAATAATTTTAATTCTATTGACTTTTCCATTTGCAACATATGCCAACGCTGCTGCCCCAGTTCCGTTGCCTGTAATTCTAACCACTGGCGGAGTAACATATAAAGCGCCACCATCAATGATCTCTATTGATTTAATTTTGAATCCTACATGGTCATACCAATTTTTCCAAGGATATTCTGTTACTTCTGTAGAACCTGAAACAATTGCATTATCAAAATATACCACATCTAGTGGTTGTATTTTACCGTTGACATCTATTCGTTGTGGTAAATCAAAATCCGAAATCATAGACATAGCAGTATCTATTTTACTATAAGAACTAATGTATTCTCTTACTTTTGTTCTATACGGTTTAACTTCATTAACATAATCTTCATAATTAGAAAGATTATCATTATTGTAATTTATTTTTTGTTTTAATTCGCCAGCATTATGTGTTGCTTTGATATAACTGGTTTTTATTAACCAATCTAAATAAGTTTGTTCACTTAGTGCATATCTAAAACCTACAAATAATATATCTAACCAATATTGTCGTTGGTTGTCAACAAATATATCATCTCGTAATGCTTCTAATATAATTCGCAATTCTGTTGTGGCAGAATTGTCATACGAATCATTATCAAATAATCCACCGTCAAATGTAAGCAAACTATTTTTTAATGTGAATAAGTTTTTAGAAAATTCAATAGTGCCATTTTGTCTACCAACTACCCGATAACTTTGTGTATAATCTTGACTGGTCGATGTTGTGTATTTTTCAAGTAACATCCAACCACCTGATCCAACGTTGAATACTTTTACAGTATCACCGACATTAGTTAATAATAACGGAATTTCATAAGTGTAATTTACACTATAATCAATTTTTGCAAATTGATTGTAACCAGCAGTATACCAATCAATATATGACCAGAAGTTTTCAACATTGTAACTTTGGCTTTTTACCCTTGACCATAATTGTAATATATTATCATATGCATATATACTCCAACGAGAAAATGCTTGACCGTCAACTTTTACTAATACACTATAAGGTCTTATTGAAAGTTTAGTATTTGCAGTGTAACCAATACCGCTATTTAAGACTGTTACACCGGTTACTCGACCTTGCTCGTCTATTATAGTTTTTACAACCGCGTTAATACCTTGTCCCTTAATTGTAACATAAGGTGCGTTGACATAGCCAATTCCGGCATCTATTACAATTACCCCAACAATTTTACCGTCTACAATGTCAGGAGTTAATTTAGCAGGACGTAATACACTGGTTGAAATAAATCTAATTTCATCATCAGTGTCTAAAACTATGTCATATACCCCTTTAGAAGGAACTGGTATAGTTTCCTTTTGTTTTATGCTAGTTAAATCAAATTCATCAACTATTAATATATCTTTTAGAATGCTATTAGTTTTTTCAATAACTTGTTTAAGAGCCTCGTATCTATGAACAAACATACTTTGTCTAGGACGAAATTCTATACCGTATTTTTTCTTAGATTGTAAATTAAGATCAGGAACTACCCTAAAATTTTTATCTTTGCCTACAAGACTGTCAATCCATTTTTCTTCAACAGTGTCCGGAATAAATGAATCAGCATCTTGCCTAATAATTTTCCACTGGCTATGTATATTGATATTGTCTTGAGAGACTAACCAATATTGCACATTTAATTTAACTTGTGTATCAGTTAATTGATTTTTACAATTAAACAAGCTAACTCCGGATGGAGAAGTGAATGCCGCAAATTTATATCCTTGCCCCTTGGGGTCAGAAATTAATAAACTTACACTGGCTGCAGAAATAGTTCTACCTTGAACATTAGGAACTATGATTTTATTCTTTACCCAATAATAATAAAGATTTTTAAACGATTTTATTTGGCTGTCGTATTTCCGTTTAACACTATATACAGTGTCTCCATATTTGGTTATACCACTTATTCCCTTGGCTAATCCTTCTTCTGTGTCGGCTAGTTTATTCCATTGTGTTGGTAATAATTTACTGCTTACCCATTCATATATATCGATGCTGGCTGTTTTATAAAGAGTGTTCCATGTGCTATTTCTGTATACCAAACTTGTATCATTAGATTCTAAAAATTTTGCTCTAGTTAAATCCCACCATAAGGTTCCCACATGTGTATCAGTCCAATTACTACCATCATCAACATTTAATGCATCAGTGCCTGCACTATAAATTGCAGGATCATAATATGTTTTATACTTAATTTCTTGGTCGGCTGGTCCTGCAATTTTTCCCCTAACTGTGTCAATTTGATCAATATAAGTTAATAGTTGTTGATTATATGCATTATACAAATATAATTTTTTAATTTTATCAATATCAACACGTTCAACTTGTTCGTGTTTTTTTGTCCAACTAAAAGTGTTTGCAGACTTATTGTAAACTACAACTGATCCAGCATTGGTATTTTGATCATATGTTGCGCTTGGCGATGATACAAAAATATTATTTCGAGATGTTTGTATTATTGATCCGTAATCTGTTTTAGCTATTTCAATGTGTAAAGACAATGTTTCACCAAATATATAATTGTTTATATATTTGTCATAGACATCTATTCTACCACTGTCTATGAAACTATCTATAATAGCATTAGTAGATTCATCAAATGACGTTGCTAAATTATCAAATGTAGTTACAACATTGTTGTCGCCATTTTTAGAAAATATAACTAATGACTTATCATTGTTTAAGAATTTTACTATGTGACCAAACTTTTCAACAATTTCTGCATATTTTCTAGTAATTTTTTGTTGTAAAGAATATGAATTATTATCAGCAGTTAGAACAAATACTGCACCCTGATCAACAATATCATCATCGTATAACCCAGCACCAATTGCCAATGCAGAACCGGTGCTAGATATAGAAATACTTTCTCCTAATCTTACTTGTTGGTCTACGTCAAGGTCTTTCCCACTAATCACAGAATCTAGATCAAAATTTGTTCCGTTAAAACTATAAACAAATATTTTACCTTTGTTAACTACTCGTAAATCTAATGGTATCCATTTGCTAAAATCAAGATTTTCAATTGCGGCAGTAAAGATTTTTGTTGAATCATCCATCAAACTACTGTCTCCGATCTCGCCGTAAGGACCTTCGAATGAATAATATATACCTTGATACAATACTATATCGCCTATAAAATATGCCATATCGCTGCGATACGGACCTTTATATTCATCATAATTTACATTGTCACTATACGGTGCCGATACTACTAATTTTGTGCCGTCTGTTGTTAGATCAAAATCGTAACCAAATTTATCATTTATTAGAACAGATTCTACCGAGACTCCAATTAAACTTACTGTGCTACCATCAAGTGTGACATCGTCATCTTCGTCAAGAGTTACAATTTGTTTTGGAACAAAACATTGTATATTTGTATCTGATATTTCTTGCCATAAACTAATATTATTTTCGAACGGATCTGTAGGGACCGCTGCTACTGCTTGATATAATTTATAATCGTAAAAAACAATTTCTCCGGGATTATATTCATAGCCAGGATTATGATATCCTCTGTATGCCCGAGTATAATCCATATGCCATTCGTATCCACTATCTATCGATACATCACCATATCTAAAGAAATATAATCTACCTTGATTGTTGTTAAATCCTGGACTACTGATCACAGCAAGATAGTTGCCTTGATCGTTAGTAATTTTTATTTTAGAACCAAATTGTTCATCGGATACTGGATATGGACTAGTAATTACGTGATTAAACAGGTAATTTCCAGCGTCATCTTTTTGGTATATGTATACCATTCCTTGATTTAACAACTGTCTCTTATACACATCTCCGAGCCCACGAGACAGGCAGAAATCTCGTATGCCGTCTTCTGCTTGAAAAA
>ENA-OSIY01002168-OSIY01002168.1-marine-metagenome-genome-assembly--contig:-NODE-2168-length-10290-cov-5.305591_pt1 | contig 10290 bp, 10 predicted proteins | sample MGYA00237884_ERZ534233 | MGnify/ENA primary metagenome ERZ534233 (study PRJEB26412, sample SAMN06343840) | marine metagenome | isolation source: estuarine water | place: USA: Columbia River Estuary... | reverse complement strand
AACAGACCCTCTGCTTCTAACTTCTTTTTCCGCTTTTCTAATTGAGCCATCAAGGCACCAATGCCTGCCACAGACATTTCGGATACTATCATTTGATACCGTGATTGCCCTGCAAAGGTTGTAATTTTTCCAGTAGCAACAACCTCTAAACCTTCTTCTGGCTGAGTTACTAACTTTGAGGCTTGGCCTTTCCAAGTAACAGATGCAATAACAGATTTATCATCTTTTAAATCAAAATACAGATGCCCCGATGCCGGCCTCGAAACACGCCCAACTTCTCCTCTTATACGGACGTTTGAAAACTCACCCTCTATCATCCGCTTAAGAACGCTTGATAATTCAGATACAGAAAATTCAGGAGCATTTTCCCCCTTAACTGGGCTGTCAATTAGATCTGACATTTATGCATCCTCTCTTGGCTTTTTGTGTAGCAAACAATAGAACCATAATTTTAAAAGGCCAAGGAAATTAAAAAACATGAATATACTTATTTTAGGCTCTGGTGGCCGCGAACATTCGTTGGCTTGGGCAGTTAATCAAAACCCAAAATGTGATATTTTATATTGTGCGCCTGGCAATGCTGGAATATCAAAAGTTGCACAATGCGTTGATTTAAATATTGAAAATAGTTCTGATGTATTAAAATTTTGTTTTGATGAAAGAATTCAATTTGTAATAATTGGACCAGAAGCTCCATTAGCAATGGGTATTGCTGATGATTTGCGCGCAAATAATATTTTAACTTTTGGCCCTTCAGCATCTGCAGCAAAATTAGAATCTTCAAAAGCTTTTACTAAAGGAGTATGTGATTCATGTAATGCACCAACGGCAAAATACGCCAGATTTACAGAATTAGAATTAGCAATTGAATATGTTCATGAACAAGGCGCACCAATCGTAGTCAAAGCAGATGGCTTAGCAGGCGGCAAAGGTGTTATAGTTGCAATGACACTAGATGAAGCAATCAATGGTTTGAAAGATATTTTTTCTGGGGCTTTTGGGAAAGCAGGAGCGGAAGTCGTTATTGAGGAATTTATGGAAGGTGAAGAAGCAAGCTTTTTCATCCTTTCAGATGGCAAAAATATTCTGCCAATCGGCACAGCACAAGATCATAAGCGAGTGTTTGATGGTGATACTGGACCAAATACAGGTGGAATGGGTGCATATTCGCCCGCACCAATAATGACAAAAGACGTAACATCAAAAGCAATTTCACAAATCATACAACCTACCATAGACGAAATGGCAAAACGTGGCATACCTTACCAAGGTGTATTGTATGCGGGCTTCATGATAAAAGATGGAGAACCAAAATTAGTTGAATATAATGTAAGATTTGGAGATCCTGAGTGCCAAGCTTTAATGATGAGGCTTGGAGCACAAGCTTTAGACGCAATGTTAGCATGTGCCAAAGGTGAACTTAATAATTATAAACTAAATTGGGCAGATGATCACGCTTTAACAATTGTTTACGCAGCTAAAGGTTACCCTGGAACTTATGAAAAAGGCTCTAACATTCTTGGACTTGATACAATATCAGAATCAACAAATATCCAAGTTTTCCATGCAGGTACGAAAGAGGAAGAAAATAATATCATAGCCACTGGTGGCCGCGTGCTTAATATCACTGCCAGAGGATCAAGCCTCAAAGAAGCACATAGACTTGCTTATGAAACAATTGAAAAGATTCAATGGGAAAATGGATTTTATAGGAATGATATAGGATGGAGAGCTCTTTAAATTTGCTTTTCAGGCATTCTTACAATCAAACCATCAAGATCCTCAGTCACACGTATCTGGCATGTTAATCTTGATAATTCACTTGGCTCCCAAGCAAAATCTAACATATCTTCTTCCATTGCATCCTTAACTGGTAATTTTTCGTTCCAGCTTGTGTCAACATATACATGACATGTTGAACATGCACATGCACCACCGCAATCAGCCTCTATGCCAGGTACATTATTATCTCGAGCAGCTTCCATAACTGAAAGACCTACCGCAACCTGAACTTCATGATGAGTACCATTATGTTCAATAAATGTTATCTTAGGCATGAGTGTCTCCATATAAAATTTCGAGTGTGTTAACACAGAAAAAAAAGATAGCCAGCATTTTTTTTCAAATAAACTGTTTCTAATTTTTTTTGATTATAAAATCGCCCGAAACTTCTTTTTGTTAATTTAATTTTCAGGCGATTGAAATTTATTTTTCAGAAAGTGACAAACCTACAAACCGAGAGTTATCTCCTCTTAAAACTAATAGAAGAATAGATTTACGCCCAGCTTCTATAGCATCTTCAAAAATTTTGGATATATCATTTACATCAGCGATTTTAGTCCGCCCCGCCTCGACTATTACATCACCAGCTCTAATACCTTTTTCAAAAGCGTCTGATGTTTCAGAGACATCTAAAACAGCAACACCTTCTAAATCTTCTGGTAAGTTCAATTGTATCCGAGACTCAGAATTTATTGTTAGTAACTTCATTCCAAACTTTTCTGTTTCTTTAATTTTTTCAGGAGCTTTTGTTACTGGTACTAGTTTTTCTTTTTCAGCAGCTTCACGTCTTCCAAGAGTAACTTTGATAGTTTTTGTTTTTCCATCTCTAAAAATAATGACCCTAACTACTTTACCAACATCTGCATTGCCTACAGCTGTGACCAATCCACGTGTATCCTCTACTTCGACCCCATCAAAAGAGATAATTACATCGCCTGATTGAATTCCAGCATCTGCACCTGGACCTTCAGGCACCCCGCTAACTAATGCACCAGATACTTTGTCTAATCCCAAAGCTTCTGCCATGTCACTGTCTATATCTTGTATTTGAACACCTAACCAACCACGTCTAGTTTCACCATATTCTTTTAATTGTTTCACCACTCGCCCCACAACTCTAGACGACATAGAAAAGCCTAAACCTATAGATCCGCCATTGGGTGATATTATTGCAGTATTGACGCCAATAACTTCACCACTCATATTGAATAATGGACCACCAGAATTACCACGATTAATAGCAGCATCGGTTTGTATAAAATCATCATATGGTCCTGATCTAAGCGTCCTATTTCGCGCAGATATTATACCCGCAGACACAGAGAAACCTTGTCCTAATGGGTTTCCAATTGCCATCACCCAATCACCAACTCGAGCAATATCGCTGTCCCCAAAGCCTACAAATGGTAGAGGTTCAGAGGCTTCGACTTTTAACACAGCAATATCGGTTTTAGGATCACGGCCAACCAGTTTTGCAACAAGTTCTTTTCCATCAAAAAACTCTATTACGATTTCATCTGCTTTATCAATAACATGGTTATTGGTTACGATATATCCATCAGACGATACAACAAATCCTGAACCAAGAGCACTACTTCTTCTTGGCCTTGCTTGACCTCCTTCACCGTTATTAAAAAAATCTCTAAATAAGTCCTCAAAAGGGCTTCCCTCTGGGATTTGTGGCCTTGCTTGATCAGTCACACCAGCAATAGTTGTCGATGTAGTAATATTTACAACTGACGGTGATAGTTCTTCAGCAAGATCAGCAAAGCTCTCTGGAGCGCCTCTAGCATGTGCAGATACAGTTAATAACATTAATATGGAAAAAACAAAAAGCGTATTAATTATGACAGAGTGTATTTGTCTTATTGTTAGTCTTTTTGTAGTTGTGAAATTTTTCACGACATTTTCCTCCTGGAGATGTATTTTTTGTTCAGAATATTGAAATAAAATTTATGACTTCTTTATAAGTATGTTTTAATTAAATTCTGTCAAATTTTAATAAACAAATTGTTTCTTTATCAAATTAATATCAAACTAATATTAGTTATAGCGCCTTTACAGCCCATATTATTACAAGCCCTACTACTACGAAAATTAATCCTAAGTTACGTCTTGTTTCCAAACTCATTGAACCTAAGGCACGAATTATATCCTCAAAACGAGATGGGGCCAGTACAAGTACCAGCCCCTCAATAACAGCAACTAATCCAATTGCTGTCAAAAAATCATTCATTTAGCGAATCTGAATTCAAATAGTCAAAGAATTCGCTATTTGGTGAAATAATCATTGTGGCATTATCACCGTTCAAGGATTTTTCGTATGCAGTTAGAGATCTATAGAAAGCAAAGAACTCTGGATCACGGCCAAACGCTTCAGCAAAGATGGCATTTCGCTTACCGTCAGCTTGCCCTCGGATAATATCCGCTTCTTTTTGTGCTACAGATGTAGTCTCAACAACAGTTCTATCTGCAGATGCTCTAACTCTTTGAGCAGCTTCATTTCCTCGCGCTATCTCATCTGCTGCTTCTCGTTCACGTTCAGCACGCATCCTGCCAAAAGTTGCCTCAAGGTTTTGCTCTGGAAGATCAGCACGTTTTATACGAACATCAACTATTTCAACACCTAAAACAGTTGCTTGCTCACGAACTGCATCACGAATCTCAGCCATTAAAGCAGTTCTGTCAGTTGATAGGATCTCATTAGAAGTTACACGACCAAGTACTGATCTCATTCCATCATTCATGATACCATCAAGTTTTTGCGTTGCAGATCTTTGTCCACCTGATCCAACAGCTCTTCTAAACTGAACAGGATCTTGAATTCGCCACAAAGCAAATCCATCAACAACTAATCTGCGATCATCAAGAGGCGTAAACTCATCAGGTTGAACATCGAGTGGTAAAATACGATCTTCATATTTGACTACTTCATGTAAAAATGGAACTTTGAAATTCAAGCCAGGATCAACGATTACTGCTGTTACCTCACCAAACCATAACCTAAGTGCCTTTTCACGTTCATCAACCACATAAACTGAAGACATAACCAGAAATCCAATAGCTGCCAGAATTGGCAGTAATAAATTATTAAAGCGTTTCATTAGTTGCCTCCTGTCTTTTGTTTTGTCAGCTCATTTAATGGAAGATATGGGACTACACCCTGACCACTACTACTTTCATCAATTACTACTTTGTTAACACTTCCATAAACTTTTTCTATAGTTTCAAGGTACAAACGTTTTCGTGTTACTTCAGGTGCTTTTGCATATTCTTGGTACACAGAGACAAATCTCGATGCTTCACCCTCAGCTTCATTAATTGTTTGTGCACGATAACCTTCAGCTTGCTCCATCAACTGAGCTGCCTTACCCCTTGCTTCAGCAACCACTCTATTTGAGTATGCATCTGCCTGTTTTTCGAGTGTATCACGTGTTTGTTCTGCCGCTTGCACTTCACGAAAGGCGTCGATAACTTCACGAGGTGGGTTTGCACCTAGCAAGTTTACACGAATGATATTAATTCCTGAACCAGTAACATTTCCATCACTATCAGAACCATAAATATCTAATGTATCCTGAATTAATTTTTTTAGTTCAGCTGTGATAGCTCCACGGTCTTTGTTCAAAATTGGAGATAAATTGCTTCTAGCAATAATTTCTCTCATAGCGGACTCAGAAACTGCTCGTATTGTTTCTTTTGGATCTTGTAAGTTGAACAAGAATTGTTGAGCATCTGTGATATTCCAAACAACTTGGAAATCAATATCAACTATATTTTCATCACCAGTCAGCATCAAACCTTCGTCTGCTCTTGCACCACGACCAACGCCAATATCTTCTGAGTTTTCTCTAGTTACTGGAAGTATTTGTTTTGTTACAACAGGCCATGGGGCAAAATTCAAACCTTCATTTCCTGTTTTGTAATACTCACCAAAAAACAACTCTACGGACTGTTCTGATGTGTCTACTCTATAAAAGCTATTGAAGACCCATAATCCAAATATTGCAATGAATATCAATCCAAAACCACCAAATCCAAATCCTGCTCCGCCACCTTTTGGAGGCTTATTTTTATTGTTAGCACCACCTTTGCCACCCATCAGAACACGTAGTTGTTCTTGCCCCTTTCGAACCAAGTCATCTAAATCTGGACCTTGTCCACCATTAGATGGTGGACGATCGCCGCCACCATTATTACCTGAGCCGCGATTACCGCCGCCATTACCCCATGGGCCACCTGTGCCATTACCAGCCATTTGTTCAAATTCCTCCTAAGAACTTGTATTTACTTTACTACTAATTGACATTTTTCGTAAAAATTTCAAGTCTCTATTTGTTTAAATCTTATAAAGAGTCACAGATAATAATTTATATTTTATCTAGTAGGATTATTCATTGTTACTAATTCTTCCGCTGCTGTCGGATGAATAGCCATTGTTTTATCAAAATCTTCTTTTGTTGCACCCATTTTAATAGCAACACCTGCCAATTGAATCATTTCAGCAGCTGCATGTCCAACAATATGACAACCCAGTATTATACGACTCTCTTTTGATACTATTAACTTCATCAGCATTCGTTCATTGCGACCAGCCAAAATAACCTTCATTGGTCTAAATGTCGTAGAATAAATTTCTATATCACATTTTTTCAACGCTTCCTCTTCAGTCAGTCCTACAGTCCCAATTTCAGGTTGAGTAAAAACAGCAGTAGCAATAAGTTCATGATCTGGCATTGTGGGGTTTGATTTATATACAGTCTCTACAAAAGCAACAGCCTCTACTATAGCAACTGGCGTTAATTGAACCCTGTTTGTGACATCACCGATGGCGTATATGTTTTCGACATTAGTTTTAGAGTATTTATCAACTATGATCTCACCTTTAAGGCCCGTTTTAATATCTAAACCCTCAAGCCCAATATTCTCACTATTTGGAACCCGACCAGTTGCATATAATATTTGGTCAACAATGATTTCATTATTTAATTTATCTTTAACGATATATCCGTCTGCTACTTTTGAAATGCTTTCAACATCATTATTTAGGCTAAGGTTAATTCCTTTATTTTGCATTTCTTTAGAAACTAATTCTTGAACCTCTGAGTCAAATCCTCGAAGAATTTGATCTCCTCTATAAAACTGCGTTGTTGCAACACCTAAACCATTTAAAATACAGGCAAATTCACAAGCAATATAACCACCACCAACAATCAATACATTATTTGGCTTTGTTGGCAGATCGAAAATTTCATTTGAAGTAATTGCGTACTCACTTCCAGGAATATTTGGTATAAATGGACGACCACCTGTTGCTATTAATATAGTTTTAGCAGTGATAACTTCACCTGTTGAAAGTTCAACAGTATTATAATTCTTTAAAGTGGCACGAGAATTATAGTGTTTAACATTATTGTTTGTTAAAATATTAGAATAGATATTTTCTAGCCTGTTAATCTCTTTGTCTTTAGCAACAATGAATTTTTCCCAGCTAAATGAGTACTCACCAATTGACCAACCATAGCCGTTTGCATCATGGAACAATTCAGAAAACTCAGATGCATAAACCATTAGTTTTTTTGGTACACACCCTCTAATAACGCACGTACCTCCATAGCGAAATTCTTCTGCCAAAGCTACTTTTTGTCCATTTTGAGCGGACAATCTTGCAGCTCTTACTCCACCAGAACCCGCGCCTATAACAAAAAGATCAAAATCATAATTCACTTTAACACCTCAAATGTCATTAATATTTTTTATAAATTGAGATAGGCTTTGTATGTCATAAGATGTATCTACCCAATCTAACGAACCAGTCGATTTCACTCGAGCCAACCCATTTTCATTACCCATTATAATAGAATGTGTCATTCCTAAAAAAAGGCCTGTTTCAACGACTCCAGCAATATTTAATAATGCATCTGAAAGTGCATTAGGATTTCCAATTCTGTTTAATTTTAAATCTAAAATATAATGATTTTCATCTGTAATAACTGGTGTGTGATTATTTCTTCTAGTGACAATCCGGCAATCGACATCTTGGTCAATTAAAACATTTTCTATGAGTCGCTTTGTAGTTTTCCATCCAAATTTCACAACTTCGACAGGCAAGTCAAATGTTCCCAGGTCATCGACTTGTTTTGATGCATCAGTAATTACCACCAATTTATTAGCAGCTGTTTCAACAATCTTTTCTTGCAAAAGAGCTGCACCACCACCTTTTATTAAATTCAAATTTTGATCAAATTCATCAGCACCATCAATCGCTAGATCTAATTGGCCCAATTCGTCTAAATTAGAGATTTTAATTCCTAAACTCTCTGCTAGCTTGGTTGTCTCCGAAGATGTAGCACATGCAGAAATATTTAAACCCTTGTTATTTATTTCATATGCTAAAAGTTTTACCAACCAGGCAGCCGTTGAACCCGTGCCTAGACCCAATTTCATATCAGATTCAACAAAATCTAACGCTCGATAAGCAGATGTAAACTTCCCAATTTCAGATGGGCTCAAATCAAGTGTCATATGCAAGTCCTTTTATTAGAGATTCTCGCTCCTTGTATCTTTATTAATTGAGTACTGCACGTTCAAATCGGAATATATGTCTAAAATCTCTCAAATATGACGTGTTTTATAATTTAAAAATTTATTTTTTTGATATGATAAATATAAATAGGATTTTTATTTATGTTTCTTTCAATCTTTGACATCTTCAAAATAGGTATCGGACCATCTAGCTCTCATACAATGGGACCTATGGTTGCTGCTGGAAAATTTTTAGATCAATTATTAGAACATAAAATAAAAGCTGTAAGTTTAAGTGCATCACTTCATGGCTCCTTAGCTTTTACAGGCAAAGGTCATCATACTGATTATGCTACGATTATGGGCTTGATAGGATTTAAACCTCAAACATTTAATTCTAATGTCGCTCAACAAGCATTAGATGAGGTATCTCAAACAGGTAAGATCCAACCTGAAGGTCACTCTGAATATTTATTTAATCCAAATACAGCTATAAGATTCGATTTTGAAAAAAGTCTTGATGGGCACGCAAATGGCATGATTTTTTATGCTTATGACTCAATAGGAACCATTCTTTTTGAAGAAACGTATTATTCAGTAGGTGGAGGCTTTGTCCAAACAGCCTCTGAATTAGCATCAGGTATTTCTCATTCTAAACTAAAAAATACAACACCTTATCCATTTAAAAACGCATCTGAAATGCTTGAAATGTGCGTAAGTACAGGCAAATCTATAGCTGAACTAAAATCAGAAAACGAACAAGCAAATATAAATAAGTCTGATCTTTCACAAGGTATCAATAAGATTTGGGATGTAATGAATAATTGCATTGAAGAAGGCCTAAAAAAAGAAGGAATCTTACCTGGCGGATTATTTGTCAAGAGAAGAGCAAAGGGCATTCATGAATCTTTACGAAAAGAACAGAGCAGAAATATAGCACCACCACATATAATAAATGATTGGATGTCCTGTTATGCTATGGCAGTAAATGAGCAAAATGCTGCTGGGGCACAAATTGTTACTGCACCTACAAATGGTGCAGCAGGAGTTATTCCAGCAACTTTAAGATATTATCTTGATCATGTGCCTTCAGCTTCAATTTCAAAAATTCCAGAATTCTTGCTCACTGCTGCTGCAATTGGAGGCCTAATAAAAAATAATGCTTCAATTTCTGGTGCAGAAGTAGGTTGCCAAGGAGAAGTCGGTTCTGCTGCAGCAATGGCAGCTGCGGGTTTATGCGCAATCTTAGGTGGAACACCCCAACAAGTGGAAAATGCAGCAGAGATAGCTCTTGAGCACCATTTAGGCATGACATGTGACCCAATTAAAGGCTTAGTTCAGGCTCCCTGCATTGAGCGCAATGGATTAGGAGCTATCAAAGCCGTTTCAGCTGCTTCCTTAGCGTTACGGGGTGATGGAATTCATTTAGTTTCATTAGACGCTTGTATAGAAACCATGAGACAAACTGGCATAGATATGAATTCAAAATATAAAGAAACATCGCTTGGTGGTTTGGCTGTTAACTTACCTGAGTGCTAAAATGGCCATTGGTTTATAATTGTTGGTAAAGTATTCCTTGGAAATATAGCAAGTGCCAATCCATCATCTATCCATACTTCGATATGCTTTTCTATGCTTTCCATATATTTTTTTAAAATGTAGTTGTTGTTGATCTTCTAGTATCAGGTTTAATTTCTGAAGATGGTTTTATACCCGGAATTTTAGTTGGTGTGGCAGGTTTAGGTTTGGATGTATCTGAGGAAGATACCTTTCTACCTATTGAATCTCCCTTTAAAAAGAAAAGTGCAACAAGGCCAGAGCAAAACAACAAGATCGAATACACAAAAAATGGTGCTCTTAATGAGATGACAGATAACAAACCACCAATGGCAGGTCCTGCCATTCCGCCAACAATAAATGCTGTCTCTTATACACATCTGACGCTGCCGACGAATAGAGAGGTGTAGATCTCGGTGGTCGCCG
>ENA-OSIY01002163-OSIY01002163.1-marine-metagenome-genome-assembly--contig:-NODE-2163-length-10311-cov-4.689955_pt1 | contig 10311 bp, 14 predicted proteins | sample MGYA00237884_ERZ534233 | MGnify/ENA primary metagenome ERZ534233 (study PRJEB26412, sample SAMN06343840) | marine metagenome | isolation source: estuarine water | place: USA: Columbia River Estuary... | reverse complement strand
GTATTGTACAAATCAAATTATGAAAGAAATTAATGTTGTTGTCGGTCCACGATTAGGCGATTTATTGCATTCTTTAGTTTTACCTAAATATGCTTATGAAAAAATGAATTTAATTTCAAATATTTATATTGCAGAAATTAATGATGTATTTTCTACAAGCTTACAGCAGACATATGAAGAACTAAAACCAATAGTTGAAAGCCAAAAGTTTTGCAATTCTTTTCAAATATTAGACCAAGAAAAATTTCCCAATTGGCAAAAAACTTTTATCAATACACAAAACTTTCGTAAAAGTCCTTGGTTGTACAAAACTACATGGTCTCAGCTTATCTTAAATAGTTGTTTACAATCTCAGCCACAAGTGCCTAATGAATACACTGTTTTAGAATTACCCAAAATTGAAAAATACAAAAATGCTTTATTCATCAATAGAAGAGATGGTAGCCATGATAGGTCACAATTTACTACCCAAGTTTACAAAGATATCATTTCACAATTTGATGAAAAATATTTTCTTTGTTTCAATCAAAAACAATATGATGATTTCTTTTTGAAAAAATTAGTAGAACCACTTTTAATTCCTGAGCTACACGAATACATGGTAGCTATAAATAGTTGCAAATTATTTTTAGGTAATCAATCAGGGCCTTTTTCTATGGCTTCTGTGCTAAATGTCAGTCGAATAGGTGAACTCTTTCATAAAACTTTATTTAGGGATGATTTGCATTATTTGAATGATGGAAAACTTCATAACAATGTCGAGTTGTTCAATATGGAAAATATCCTTACTGATAAAAACATTTATTTAAGACATAAGGAATATTATTCTCAAATTAATGTATAATATATCTTGAGTATAATACTCAGGTGATCTTTTAGACACTTAATTTCATGCGTACCTTATGGGCGCAAATGGAGAAAAACTATGTCGGATATAATTTACTGGAAAAGTGTTCCAGGCCTTTCTGCATCATCTGCACTTCCCACCCGTCAATCAATTTTTGACCATCACGAACAACTTGTCAACAAATTCTTCGATGAATTTTGGGGCAATCGTAAAAACTTTATCCATTCAAACACTTCTTATCCTAAAATGGATATCTATGAAGATGACATTTATTTTTGTATTGCCTGTTCCGTGCCAGGTGTTGAAGAAGAAGATCTTGATTTAGAAACTGTAAGCGAAACAAGACTTTTTACTATCAAGGGTAAATCTTGTTTAGTAAGACCTAACAAGCATTTTGATCATCTCAAAGAATTAAAATTATCAGCTTTCACTCGTACGATCCAATTGCCAGATTATATTATTCTTGACCCTGAAATTGTTCACTTGAGAAATGGTATACTACATTTGGCTTTCAAAAAGATTGTCCCCAAAGAAGAAGTAAAAGAAGAAACAATAAAGAAAATTTCTATAAAGAAATTATAGACTAAGGGAGGAGAAATCCTCCCTTTTTTATTGTTTACGGTATAATTGGCTTATGAAAAACTTTACTTGGCCTCTTATGCAAAACGCCATTACGTTTTCCGACAAGCTGAAACTTGCTACATTCGTATTAACTTCGGATAAATTTACCAATGGTCCAAAAGTTAAAGAATTCGAAAAAGCCTGGTCTGATTGGATCGGTGCTAAATATTCTTTATATGTATCATCCGGAAGCACTGCAAATTCTCTATTGATAGCTTCGTTGAAAGAATTTTATGGATTGGAAGATGGAGATAAAGTTTTAGTACCAGCATGCACTTGGATTACATCAGTTGCTCCAATATTCCAAAATAATCTCAGGCCTATATTTTGTGATGTCTCTCTTGAAGATTATTGTTTAAATCTTGATGATTTAGAAGATATTAAAAGAAACCATCCTGATATCAAGATGGTATTTACTACTCACTTGTTAGGGTTTCATTCCAATATTACTAAAATCAAAGAATTATTTCCTGATGCAATAGTTGCCGAGGATTGTTGCGAAAGTCATGGAGTTAAAGATGAAAATGGAAATTACTGCGGATCAAACACGACAGGTGCAACATTTAGTTTTTATTATGGACATCATCTTGCAACAGTAGAAGGCGGAATTATTTCTACTAATAACAAAGATTTATATACATTGATGAGAATTAAAAGATCTCATGGTTTGGCAAGAGAAGCTGATCCCGAAACTTATGAAAAGTACAAAAAACAATATCCTGATATTATTCCCACCTTTTTATTCGTAACTGATGGATACAATTTTAGAAATACTGAACTTGGCGCAGTGTTAGGCTTAGAACAAATCAAAAGATTGAGCAAAATTATTCAGATCAGAAACAATAATTACAAAGAATATTATTCAATAATTAGCAATCGTGAAGATTTATTTCATGTTCCATCTTGCAAGTTAGATCAAATGAGTTCATTTGCGTTACCTTTCGTTTGTAAAGATAAAAAGATATACAATCTATTAATGTCTGAGTTTGAAAAAAACGGAATTGAGTACAGGCCCCTTGTAGCTGGAAATTTACTAAGACAGCCTTGTTTAAGTAAGTTCAAGTTTGGTCATAAAAAAACTAAATACAATGCAGATATTGTGCACGAATTTGGACTGTATGTAGGCAACAATCATATGGTCAATCATAAAAATATTGAAACTTTACGAAAAATTATTGAGAGTGTTCCCTATGATCAAGATTAGTTTAGACGAAGCTTATGTATTTGATATGTTGTCAGTTTTTGATGTCAAGATCAAGAATTTTGATGGTGATAAATTAGCAAAGACTGTTGAGAAGTTTGCAGATATGCGTGAAGAAGTAGTTGAGCAAATTGGCAAAGATAAATACGATCAAATTGCATCTTCTTTGGAATATCAAAAGATGGTATATGCTAACCAAAAAGTTTTTGATCTAATAGATGAAAGCAAAAATGATATAGGTTTAGCTAAGATTACAGATGATGCAAATTATGAGAGACATGTGGCTAAAATGGCTCTTCAAAAAAGATTTTTTGATTGTGATTTAACTGAATTTAAAAATAGAGATTAATGAAAACTTACAATTTGCTTATGGGAGCTAAGATGGGAGATTTGTTCCATAGCTTGATAGCTCCTGCTTACCTTTACCATACAACAGGCTGTAAATCCAACTTTTATATTGCTGAAGCTTGTGATAGATTTGAAACTTCATTAGAAAGAAGCATTGAAGAATTGAATCCAATCATGGCATATCAGGAATATATAAACTCATTTGAAAAGTTTAGAAATGGTATTCATAAAATAGATTATGACTTAAATAATTTTCGTTACATGGGTGGTGTGGGAAGAAACCATGTTAATATCAATTTTTTGAGAACAATTCTTGACATTGAATCTGTGAAATTTCCATTTGATTTTCAATTTTTATCTGCTCCGAAATATGATGAATATTCTGAGTGTTTAATTATTTCAAGAAAACCTTGCAGAACTCAGTGGAACGATTTTGTAGAAAAACAATATAAGCATATTTTTTCTAAGTTTGATAAAAAAATATTTATTTCATTTAATGGAAAAGATTATGATGATTTTCCTTTGAAAGACGAAGTTGAATTATTGGTTGTTGAAGAGCTTTTTGAATTTATTAAAGTTGTCAATAGTGGAAAACTTTTTATTGCAAATTGTTCAGGCCCCTTATGTTTTGCGTCAGGTTTAAATGTAAACAGAGTTGGTGAAGTTGGCAATTGGATAATTGGAAATTATTATCAAGATCATTTATTTTCCAGTAAAAGCGAAATTTTCAGTGATGAAGGTCATATTTTTACACCTGAAACTCAATATTTACTTAGAGACATATTATGAAAAAAGCTCTAATTACCGGCATAAATGGTATGGATGGCAAATATTTATCTGATTTGTTATTAACAAAAGGATATGAAGTATATGGAGTTTCAAGATCAAAATTTTTTAATTCAAATGAAAAAATAAAGTTATACAATGGTGATGTCACTGATGTAAATTTTATTTACAAATCCATTTTAGATTGTATGCCAGATGAAATATACCATTTGGCTGCAATTTCTTACCATGAAGAATATTGGAGTGATCCTGCTACTTCATATATGGTAAACGCAATGTCTTCGGCTTTCATCCTAGAAGCTATAAAATCTATCAATCCTAAAATCAAGTTTTTGAACATTTCAACTTCTGAAATTTTTGGATTACAAAATGGGGCAATAGATGAAAATAGTCACATGCAGCCAATTACACCATATGGAACTGCAAAAATGATGTCACAAAAAAATGTTGAAATTTACAGAAATAAATTTGACATTTTTGCTTGCAATGCAATTTGTTTTAACCATGAAAGCCCCCTTAGACAACATAAGTTTGTAACAAGAAAAATTAGTTCTGAAGTTGCAAACATTTATTTAAAATGTACTGACAAAATTACTTTTGGCAATATTTATTCAAGAAAAGACTGGGGATATGCTCCTGATTATGTTGAGGGTATGTACAGAATTTTGCAACATGACAAGCCAGAAGATTTTGTACTTGCATCTCAAAAACTTGTAAGTGTTGAGGAAATAATCAAACATGCATTTAATCATATTGGAATAGAAAATTGGCAAGATTATATAATTGTTGACCAAAAAATGTTGAAATCCCGTGCAGCTACTGAAAATTATGGTATTATTGACAAAGCAAAGCTTTTATTAAATTGGGAACCCAACACTTCTATTTTCAAAGTTATAGAACTTATGGTTGATCATGATATAAAAGAAATTAAGAAAGATAAAAATCTTACTTTGCTCATAAGTTAAGGATACAAAATGATAATTCCAACAGTGTTAGAAAAATCAGCCACGGGCGAACGTGCGTACGATCTTTATTCACGTTTACTAAAGGATCGTATTATCTATTTTGGTGGAGAAGTGGATCAACACTCTATGGACCTCATCATTATGCAGATGTTGTTCCTTGATCGTGAAGATGGTCATCGTCCGATTGAATTCTATATCAATAGCCCTGGCGGAAGTGTTGTTGATGGATTAGCTTTGTATGACGTTATGCATACAATTTCAGCCCCAGTAAATACCACTTGTGTGGGAACTGCTGCTTCAATGGGAGCTGTTCTCCTTGCTGGCGGGACGGGCACAAGATCAGCTTTAGCACATTCTCGTATTATGATTCATCAAGTTTCATCTGGATACCGTGGAACAGCTGCTGATATTAATATTCAAGTTAAAGAAACTAACAAATTGTATGATCAATTGTTAGAAATTCTTGCTCAGAAGTCAGGTCAAACTGTAAAGAAGTTGCGAAATGACTGTGACCGTGATTACTATATGTCTGCTGTAGAAGCAAAAGCATATGGTCTCATCGATTCTGTAATTGAAAGCAAGAAAAATGGCACAAATTCTTAAGACTAAATCAATTTACTACAATGATGTCAATCTTGTAGCTCAACCTTGTAAAGTGAGAAGCCGTAGAGATATTCCTGTTGAATTAAACAGGATTATAGTCTCTCCAATGGAAGCTATTGTTGGTAAAACATTTGCTCTAAAAGCAAATGAACTTGGTCTCACTGTTTGCCTTCATAGGTTTTGTTCAATTCAAGAGCAAGTGGAACTTTACAATCTATTGCCTAATAAAGAGAATGTTTTTGTTTCTATCGGATTAAACGATTGGGACAGAGTTGAAGCATTAACTGAAATTGGCGCTACTTCTTGGCTTATTGATATGGCAAATGGATATATGGCCAAAGAGATTGACGAATGTGTTTCAAAACTTTCTGATCAATCTCGTATTGATAATCTTATGATGGGAAATGTACATTCTGAGTATGGTTTTCAGATGTTAGCCAATGTTGCATTTCACAGATCATTCAAGAAATTTGTACGTGTGGGAATTGCTGGTGGTAGTCCCTGTGCAACAAATGATTCCACTGGATATAATCGTGGACCAATTACAGAGATTATGGAAGTTGAACAATCTAATCCTTGGGTTTCCACATCTGATGCTATATATATGAGAGACAAGCCATTTATAATTGCTGATGGTGGTATTAAGAATGCTGGATATGCTTCTAAGGCTTTCGGTGCTGGTGCTGATTATGTCATGATGGGTGGATATTTTGCCCGTGCCTTTGAAGCAGAAACCCATGTAAGAGGTGATGGTTATTATTGGGGTGGTGCATCTCACAAGCAACAAATTCTCTCTACTGGTAAGGTGTATCGACATTCTGAAGGCAAAGAAGTAGCAATCCTTGATGAATTACGCCCTCTTGAAGCTCTTGTAGATGAACTTTGGGGTGGTATTTCTTCGGCAGTGTCCTACGGTGGGTATGAAACGCTTTCTGATTTTATAAGCAATGGTGTTTTTGAACTTAAACAAAATTCATTGCCACCTAAGAGATAATAATGTACATCTGTGTAGTTGCTAAATACAAAGAAGATATTACTTGGACACAAAAATTAGATTGTCAAGTAGTTATTGTGAACAAAGATCCTGATGATCAAAGATTTGATGTCAATTATGAAAATATTGGCAGAGAAACTGAAACATTCATCAGATGGATTGTTGACAATTATGGCAATTTGAAACTTGATGATAAAATTATTTTTCTTCAAGGTAACCCATTTGATCATCTTACATTTGAAAAGTTTAGTGAATTTGTTCCAATAAAAGGACAAAAACATAAGACATCACATCTTCCTCAGGCAGTTCGAGGAAGATGGTCTTATTGTTGTCAAAAAAAAGTATTGATAAATTATCCAGATGGTACTTGTATAGATTTAAAAATAGAACCAGACCCAATGCTTCCTTGGAATCAAACTATTTTAGTAGCTGATTATATAGGCTTACCTAATTTTGACTATTTAATTTCTCACACTGGCGGACAGTGGGTTGTTCCTGTAAGATATATTTTGAATAAATCTAAATCATGGTGGGAAAAAGCTCTTACAGTTCATTATAATTTTGATGAGCCTCAATTGACCGCAAATGGTTATTGTATTGAACGATTATGGGAAATGATTTGGTATCATTCAGATTTGGAGAAACAATATGTCAAGAAATAAATTTTATGATAAAACTATCTTTCAGTTAAAAGGAATGTTTAAAGACGAAACAGCTTTAGATATTCTTGATAATATGCGGAGCGTGTATGAAGCTAAAGATAATGATTATTCTGCTACTGGTCTTCCTATGGGTAATCTGCGCAAGTGTGAAGATGCTGGCATTGAGGCTTGGAGAGGATGTTTAGTAAGAATTGGCGATAAAATGTCTCGTCTAGAAAACTTTCTTAAAGAAAAAGAATACTTGGTAATATCTGAAAAAGCAGAAGATACAGTAATTGATCTAGCTAACTATGCTATATTAATGTCTTGTCTAATTGAGGAAATAAAACCTCCGCATTCAGATTTTTATCGGAATTTGTCTGACGAAGCTCAAGAAAATCTTGTAAGTCTTTCTTATTATTGTGTCTTCCAAGCAATGTTATGGAAGAACGATGATACTGAAAATGGTTTAGTTTTCTTGGAAAAAGCATTGAGTTATTGGAAGCCTCTTTGTGATTATTCTTTGGAAATGAATTGAATGATTGACATTAAATCAGTTTTATCAGAAAGACAGCACCTCACAACTTATTTAACTAAAAAATTTAGAAATATAAGACCTGATGATATTGATGACATCGTCCAAGTAAGTTTGATAAAAGCTTGCAAAAACTTAGCTGATCTGCAAGAAAAATGTTCTACCAGAGCCTGGCTTTCAAGAATTGCAGTAAACGGTGCTATCGATTTTTTGAGAAGATCTAAAACTCGACCTTCGACATCGCTATCAGAACTCGTAACTAATGATGTAAACATAGATAATGTAATTGATTTTTATAACAATCATGATCCAATTGAAACTATTGCTTCAAACTTTACATCTAATCAAATACTCCATGAAAAACTATCAATTTTGAGAAATAATAATCCAATTTTCTACAAAACATTAATGGTATATATTGATTTAGGAAATTATAAAGAAGTGCAAGAAGCTGAAAATGTTTCTATCGGCACAGTTAAATCAAGAATTAATAGAGCAAGAAAAATATTATTAGAAAGTTTTTCTGATGAAGAACTTGCTCTTATTTCAGTTTGAGGTATAAATTGTTTGTTATTGCCTCAATATTAAAGGAAAATAAAAATGAAGAAAATTCTTTTATCCTTAGCAGCAATTATGATTGCTGCTACGTCTTATGCTGGTGAAAACTTAGTTATCAACCTAAGCAATGTTCCAGGGCATCAAGTGAAGAAGACTGCCAATAAATCAGACGATGCATTCAGTGCTCAATCTTTTGCAGGAAGCCCAGTTCTAAACAACAATGGCCAACTTGTAGGTTTTGAAGCAGCTGTTTTGTTTGATCGCAAGAATGAGAATGTAGCGGTTCTTAGACCACTTGGATCATATAATTTCCTTGGTCTAAAAGTCACCAGTGTTTTTGGCGCATCAGTAGATAGTCGAGGAAATAACCTTTATGCTGGTGGAGGAGTACTTCTTCCTCTTGGCAATGTTGTACCAGGTTTCAATGTAAAAGTTGGAGGAATTATGAAGGGTTCAAATCTTTCCTCAGCTGGTCGATTTGATACTGATGTAGTACCTGCTGCTCAAGTTAATGTTGATGTACCAGTACTTTACAGTGAAACAAAGAAGTTTTTTAATCGAGTCTGGTTAAAGATTTCTCCCGTAGGCGGTAAAGTCTAATCAGTAGTTAGTAAAGGACAGGAGAGATCCTGTCCTTTTTATTTTTGTTTAAAGGAAAATAAAATGTTTAAATCTTTATCAGTGATTTCAAGGCTATTGAAAAAAACTGCTGGCATTCCTGAAGTAAATATTAATAAGCTTCCTTTTGCTAATAAAATAGTGGGAGATTGGGAATCAAAGAGTATGCAAGACTTGATTAAGCAGCTCCCAAAGGAAACAATTCTTAGGCTAATAGATGTTTGTAAGGAAGAATTGAAGAATAAAAATTAATGATATGTCATTATTGGATCGTGAATTAAATTCTTTAAAATCTGAATGTATTAGAAAATCAGAATGGGCACTTTGTAAATTTTGTAAAGTGCCTTTTTTGACATTTACTTTTTCAGATTCATGTGAAAGATGTACACATTTTGTTCAATACAAAATTGAATTTACTTCAAAAATAATGCTTTCATACATTATTATTTCAATAGTTACAAATTTATCAGTTGTTGGTGTTATATTTATATTATTTAAATTTACACAAAATTATGGTGTAATTTTATTACTTTCAACTTTATTAAATACAATACAAGGTTGTATTCTTTGGAAAATTGTGAAAAAAATAATGAATAGTTAAGAATTTTTGGTATAAATACGGTAAGGAGACAAAAACATGCCCAGACCAAAGAAAGTTAACCCAATTGACGAGCTTTTAGTTTCAGAAGAAATTTTAGTTGAAGAGACTCAGGAAGTATTAGAATCTGAAAAACCACCCACGCAAGTTCTTATACCATTCGTTATTAAAAAAATGGTAGACACAGAAGATTTAGAACAAACAAATAATGATATTGAACTTGAACAAGAATCAATTCTTCCTGAAAATGGTAATACAAAATTTTCAATTTATTCTCACGGAGAATATGTAGAAACTGTTGATGACAATTCCCCAGAGTTAAATAAATATTTAGAATTAAATAGATTAGAATTAGATAATCGCATTAATGAATTGTGGCAATCTCCTTCTGACCCAAATGATTTAATATTTTTTAATTTTGGACAACAAAAAATGAATTATAATTCATATAACTCATATTTTACTCAAAATGGTTTTGCACCAAAAGAGCCAATCATTAAATCTTGGATGGAATATTATTTAAATGTTCATAATCCTATCACACCAGAAGAAATAGCAATTCAGTTAAAAGGATCCTTGCAATATAGTTTTATTCCGATAAAATCATAGTATGGCTAAATACAAACATACCTTTTGGCGTTATGTTCCAAGCACAGAGAAATTTAAATCCGAGTTTAAATTTGTTGAATCTATTGAAAGTGATTCTGATTCTGTGCCTGAGTTTCATGATCATTATTGTATAGATCATGTTGTTGATATGGAAACAGGGCAGATGAGAGTTAAAAATCATTCTGCCCCTGAATATTGTGTTTCCAAATATGTTGGTTACAATCTGTGTTTACCCCCTGTAGAAAAAGCAAACAAGCAAGATGTTTATATGGTTATTCATAGAAGTTCTTTTGCCCATAAAAAGATTGAGTTTGATGCTGTCTCTTATACACATCTCCGAGCCCACGAGACAGGCAGAAATCTCGTATGCCGTCTTCTGCTTGAAAA
>ENA-OSIY01002162-OSIY01002162.1-marine-metagenome-genome-assembly--contig:-NODE-2162-length-10312-cov-4.631265_pt1 | contig 10312 bp, 11 predicted proteins | sample MGYA00237884_ERZ534233 | MGnify/ENA primary metagenome ERZ534233 (study PRJEB26412, sample SAMN06343840) | marine metagenome | isolation source: estuarine water | place: USA: Columbia River Estuary... | reverse complement strand
GCCGTTATAGAATCAAAGGAACTAGGAAGACTTACACCAGATACAATAGATATGTTTAATTTAATCATAGCTGGTATAGCAAAAAAAATGTCATATAAAGATCCTGAAGACCGAGAAGATTGTATGGCTTTTGCTATGGAGGATTTGTGTAAGTATTGGAATAGATTCAAACCAGAGAAATCAAATAATCCATTTGCTTATTTTACACAGATAGCAAAAAATGGATTTGCTAAGGGATGGAAAAAAATACATCCGCCAAAGAATCCAAAAACTATACCATTCAGTTACATAACTGGAGAGGATAATTCTTATAATATCTAGTATCCATGACGGACATCAAAAAAGTAAAACCTAATGGTGAGTATAAGTCTGGTAAGTACGAACCTAAGAATCCCGAAAAATATATTGGTGATGTCCATAATATAATATACAGGTCATCTTGGGAACTTAGATTTTGCATATACTGTGACAATAATGATGGTATAGTTAAATGGAGTTCAGAACCTGTTGTTATACCATACTACAACCCACTGGATAAAAAGGAACATAATTACAATGTAGATTTTTATATAAAGGTTGCTAAAGAAAGCTCAGAGGAGCAGGAATGGCTAATAGAGATAAAACCGAAGAAGCAGATAGAGAAACCTATATTTGAGGGGATAACAACTCTACCTAAACTTAAATCGTATAATAGAAATATGCAGATATGGATAACCAATCAGGCAAAATTTAAAGCTGCTAGAGAATGGTGTGATAAGAGAGGATATAAATTTGGAATTATAGATGAGAATTTTTTATTTAAAGGGAAATGAGTTATAGCGACCTAGTTTTAAAATATAAGGAAAGCAAGGACATATCAGGAAGCATATTTTCTAATACTGATAGGATTTTTAGTTCGAAATATTTCTTGAATGGTAAGCCTGATAAAAAATTCGAATCTCCATTTGTTCCTGGAGAGATATATTCTTTCGTTTATAATACAGATTCCAAAGTTGATGAGAAAAGAAAATTCATAAACAGAAATCCTGTAGTTCTGTGTACCGGAATATTTTCCAATAAAGTCGGTACAATAATGAGAGGTATAGATCTTGTTACCGTTCCTAATCTGGAAAGGGTTACAATACTTGGTAGAATATATGATAGTAATCTTGATTCTATAAAAAATAACGATAAATCATATTCGGGAAAATCTCAAAGATCTCCCATTGATCTTAGCGACAATGTATTAAAATCGATCCTGATTGGAACTGGCTATCAAAATTCTTTGTTTGGATTCAAAACAAAATTTATAGAAGATCCAAAGGTTATTGACCTGGATGACTGGCCAAAAATACCGTATTTGAAAAAGGATTTTCTGGAGGGATTAACAGCTGAATCGATATATAAACAATATCAGTCTAAATTATCTTAATTTTACTGACTAAAAAATAAAAAAATAAATGGCAGGATTTACTGACAATAGTCCATCACAAACACCGGTAATACAGAGGATAAGGGAATCTGTAAAGAAGCTTAGTACCTTTGGTATGAAGTACGACGACATGGTTATTAGAAATTCCCAGGCTGTAGGTGTAACTGAAGCGGCATTCCTTAACCAAAATAAAGCCAATGTCGAGGACGAAAGCATGTTATGGTCTCTTGCTAAGCAGGATATTTCTAACAGAAGCTTCATTTCATATTTTGATAAGGACTATAAGGGAAAAAGACAGTTTTTAAGGATGTTCTCATTAAACCCTGAGGTTGAATGGGTTCTTGATACAATATGTGACGAATCGATATCTTATGATCCTTCTAACTTTTTTGCATATCCTGACTTTATAGATCTTACTGATGTAAATGAAAAAGTAAAGGATGAGCTGTATGATGTATTTAAAAAGCTATACGACGTATGGGGATTCTCTGATGACACGACAGCGTGGCAATACTTTAGACAGTTTATTGTTGATGGATTCCTTGCATTTGAGATAGTTTATGATAATACGGGTAAGGAAATAATTGGATTTAAGGAACTTGATCCAATTACGCTAATACCTTCGGTTGAAAAGCAAATAGATGGATCATTCCTAAGTACGTGGATACAATATCCGCAGGATCCCAAAAAGAAAAGAGTGCTTTATGATCCGCAAGTAATCTACATATCGTATGCTAAAGGTAACTCAGTTTCGAGAGTAAGTTATATAGAGAGACTTATACGACCTTATAACATTCTTAGAATTATAGAATATACCAGAGTTATCTGGTCTGTTATGAATGCTTCATTTAAGATGAAAATGACCGTTCCGATTGGTACTAAATCCCAGCAAAAAGGAATGCAAACTCTGGGTGAGTTAATGAGTATTTATAAGGAGGACGTACAACTTAATGACGAAAGTGGTGAGCTTACCTTTGATGGTAGACCGAAAATTCAGTTCTATAAGAATTATCTTATGCCTTCTGGCGTAAACGGTACTCCTACCATAGAGCCATTGCAGATGGCTGGTCCAAACCTTAATGACACTACACCTCTAAACTATTTCTTTGATAAATTCGTTTTGGAATCAAAAGTTCCACCGTCAAGATTTCATGGTCCGGATGGTGGTGGCACATCAACTTATTCTAATGGGGCTGATGGATTAGATAAGGAGGAAATAAGATTTGCTAAATTTATAGGAAGACTTAGATCTGTATTCCAAGAAATTTTGTTAAAGCCATTATGGATACAAATGGTAAAAAAATATCCACAACTTGAAAAAGATTTCCTTTTTAAAAGCCAGCTTGGCCTTACTTTTAATTCTGATAATCCATTTGTGATAAATCAAGAAATGGCGATGCTTACAAAAAGACAAGAATCAGTAACTGCCATGATTGGACTTCTTGGTGATGACGAGAAACCATATTTTTCTCCTGCTTTCCTCATCGAGACATTTTTAGGTTTATCTAAGCCTGATATAGATGCAAATAAGGAAGCAAAAGAAAGAAAGATAAAAGAAGCAGCAGAGGCAGCAAAAAAGGCAGCAGGAGCAACCGGGGCAGCAGGTAAAGAAGAAGGCGGAGAAGAAGCACCAAAAGTAACACTATAATAAGATGGCAGGATTTTTAGATTTTTTAGCACCAAACAAATCAGCACTAGGTAATATATTAAGGAACCTTGGCGATGTTGCTAAATTTGGTATGAAGTATGATGATATGGTTGTGAGAAACTCACAAGCAATAGGTAGAACTGAAGGTTTATTTTCTAATGAGTCAGGTAACGGATCAACTTCCAATGATGCATTTTATTGGACTGCTTCGTATCAGGACACAAAAGTAAAGAAGTACATTGCTTATTTTGACAAGGACTATATAGACAAAAGAAATTACCTTAGAAAGTTTTCATTGAATGGTGAGATTGAATATATTCTCGATATCATAACGGATGAGGCTATAGTCTATGATGACAGAAACTTCTTTGCTCAACCATCCTTTGTTAATCTTGATATTAAGGAGAAAATTAAGGATAAGATAACTTCCCACTATAATAGAATATATGCTACTTATGGATTCCAGAATAGTGTACTTGGCTGGCAATACTTTAGACAGTTTATAATAGATGGATTTCTGGCTTTTGAGATTATATATGATAGTAAGGGAAAGGAAATAATCGGATTTAAAGAACTTGATGCAACCTCACTGCAACCCGTTGTTGAAAAGGTTGGCCTTGATGAATATCAGCAATTTTGGATACAGTATCCAGCAAATCCACAGATGACAAGAAAACTTACTAATGAACAGGTTATCTATATTTCGTATGCTAAAGGTAATCAGGTTTCTAGAGTAAGTTATGTTGAGAGATTAATTAGATCATATAACATACTTAGAATAATGGAAAATTCCAGAATTATATGGAATGTTATGAATTCATCGTATCGATTGAAGTTTATAATTCCAATCGGTACACAATCTCAGACAAAGGCAATGCAGACTCTTGGACAGCTTATGTCAAACTATAAGGAGGATATAAATATAAATGACACATCGGGTGAACTTACGATAAACGGAAGACCGAAAGTTCAGTTCTATAAGAATTATTTGTTTCCTGAAAATAATGGGGTCAGTCCAACAATTGAAACCCTGAACGCTAATGGGCCAGATTTTAATGTGATGGACAATGTTCTATACTTTTTCAATAAATTAAAAATGGATTCCAAAATACCTTATGCAAGATTTGCTGCTAAAAGCGGAACTCCTGTTAATTACCAAACCGCTATAGATCAATTGGAGAGGGACGAAATAAGATTTGGTAAATTCTTAAGAAGACTCAGATCTAACTTCCAGGAGATATTGGCTAAGCCTCTTTTTATACAGATGTGTCTAGATTACCCGGAACTTGCAAAGGATAGAAACTTTAGAGCTAATGTTGGATTGATATTCAATAAAGATAGTGAATTTGAGGATTTGGTGGAACTTGATAATTTCACAAAGAGATCAACTTTTATAACCAGTCTTGGCGGTCTTGTTACTAAGGTTGGCGAGGAAGATAAGCCTTACTTTGACAAGGAATTTCTTATACAAAGATTTCTCGGTATGAACCCCGATCAATTGAAGATGAATAAACAATACAAAGAAAAAGAAGCTAAAGAAGTTCCCGCACCCGCAGGTGCTACGCCAGCGGAAGGAGGAGCACCTGCGGCGGGTGAACCGCCTGCAGCAGCCGAAAGCGGGGAGGAAAAAGCTCCTGAGGTAACTTTCTAGTAAATTAAACGGGCAAATATTTTTTTTGCCCGTTCTTTTGTCTTATATTTGCATAAAATAAAAGATAAAATTTATGTTAAAGAATTTAAGATTATTCAGAGATCTAGAAATGTTAACCGGCAACGGATCACAAAAGGAAAAGCAGGATCTGCTAAGAACCCACATGTCGCCGGATTTGGAATATATGCTGAATGTGTGTTTCAATCCATTCATAACAACAAAGCTTCATAAGATTGCTTTTAACGAAAACATTACGGAAATAGACGATAATCTATTGGCCAACTTTTATGATCTTGTAGAGGAGCTTAAAAAAGCTCCTGCAGCAAACGATTCCTTACGTCGTAGAGCTAATGCCATGATATCTTCCAGAATATGCTTGGATCCTGTCGAGGATTTGGAGTTGAGAACTATATTAATGAAAATTCTAACTAAGAGAATGAATATAGGGATTGGTGCAAAATTAATAAATAAAGCCATAGGGAGAGAAGTGATTCCTGATCCATCGGTAATGCTTGCAACCGACGATAAGGAAACCATGGCCAAGTGGGATAGGATATATTGTGAAGAGAAATATGACGGCGTTCGTGTTATAGCAATGTATAAGGACGGGGAAATCTCATTTTTTACTAGAGCATTTAATGATCTGGATTCCACATGTTTATCCAGGATAGCATTTTCTTTAAAAACTTCAATAATAAATAGCGGGCTTAAGGGTGATTGGTTCTTCGATGGTGAATTAACGGATCTTAATAGAAAATCAGTAAGCGGTAAGGTTACTCAAATACTTAGGGGAACTGCTGATAAGAACATAGACGAATTTATGCTTTTTAATGTATTTGATTTCGAGGAAGCAAAAACTCTTTCCTATGGAATCGGAATCTTGGATTATGTTACCAGGAGGGATAATTTAGTAAAGGTTCTTTCGTATCTTCCTAAGAATTCTCAGGTTGTAGTTGCACAAATGTGGGAACTTGATGATGCATCAGGGATTAGTGAAATTTATAAGAAGATTGTTGATCTTGGCGGGGAGGGAGTTATATGTAAAAATAATCACTTATATGAATGTAAAAGATCTAAGTCATGGATAAAATTCAAGGAGGTTAGTGAGTGTGATCTTAAAATAACCGGATGGTATCCTGGCGAGGGAAAGAGAGAGGGTTATATTGGTGGATTCCATATGACTGACGCATCAGGAACTCTAAAGGTTAAAGTTGGGTCAGGATTTACTGATAATGATCTGAAAACTTTAAGTGTTGATCCGGAATCACACATAGGTAAAATAGCTGCTGTATTATATAATGTTGTCATCACAGATAAGCACGATAACCGTTCCTTATTTTTACCAAGATTAGTCGATTTAAGATCTGATAAATTCGAGGCTGATGATATGTCTTCCAAATTTTAATTGGCGTAACAAAAAAGAAATTTTTTAAAAGTTTCGATCTATAAAAATAAAATCAAATTAAAAAATGATACAAGATCTATTAACTGAAAAGCTTAGACCTAAGGAACTTAGACATATGATACTTCCTGGCAGAATATCCAAGATGTTCGAGAATGGGCTTTCGCAGAATGTACTTCTGAGTGGTCCTCCTGGGTGTGGTAAGACGACTCTTGCTAAAATATTGGCTGCTCCATTTCCTCATATCTTTATAAACATCTCCGATGAGAGCTCTGTTGAAACCATACGAGGTAAAATAAACGATTTTTGTTCAACAATATCTGTCATGGACGGGCAATCATCAAAGAAAGTTGTTATACTTGATGAGTTTGATGGAGCATCTGCACAATTCTATCAGGCACTAAGAGGTACTGTTGAAAAATTTGCAGGTAATGCTAGATTTATAGCAACATGCAATTATATCAATAAAGTCCCTGATGCTATACAAAGCAGATTCGAATTTATAGATTTCAATCCAGTAAATGCGGAGGAGGACGACTCGCTTAAGCAAGAATGGAACAAGAGGGTAACTTTAATTTTGGGAAAAACTGGAATAGCCATTGATGATGAATCATTGGATGAATTCCAAAAGAAATATTACCCGGATTTTAGATCCGCTCTTAATAGGATACAGTCCTGGATGATTGAAGGTACAAAGGTCATAGATGCTAAAAAAATAAGTGAATTTGGTTGGTCGTATGAGAATTTATATTCAATTATTGTTAGTTCAAAGGATCCGGTTTCCAATTACCAAAATATAGTTAGTGAATATAACGGGAAGGTTGATGAAGTGATGTCAGCTCTTGGTTCCGAGTTCATAGACTGGATCATAAATAATAGACAGGACTTAACGAAGATAATACCCGCGGTGATTGTGAATGTTGCGGATCACCAGGCTCAAAGAACTCAGGTAATAGATCCAATGGTTTCTTTATTGGCATTAGTTTTTAAAATCCAAAAACTAATAGAATAGAATGAAAAGACTTATATTAGTTGGTAAAGGTGGATCCGGTAAAGATTATGCCAGAAAAGTATTAGAAAATATCGGGTTTTCTTATTGCGTTTCCCATACCAGTCGGCCAATTAGGAGTGGTGAGGTTAACGGTAACGATTATCATTTTGTAAACGAGGAAGAAATTGATTCCACGATATTCTATGAATCTGTTAGGTTCAATGGGTGGTTTTATGGAACTTCCATGTACGAATTTCTAAATTCCGATCTTTTTATAATGACACCATCCGGTGTTGCTAAATTAGATCCGTCCGATAGAAAGGAATCGTTTATAGTTTATTTTGATATACCTTATGATGTAAGAAGGGAGAGATTGATGGAAAGAAGAGATGCAGATTTGGTTGATAGAAGATTGGATGCGGACGAATTAGATTTTAGAGGATTCAATGATTTTGATTATTCCATTACTGATCCAAATTTTGTGGTTGAGGGTGACTGGGCTGATTTATTAAATTATAAGGGTAAATTATGATAAACATAACAATAGATGGAAATTACATTTTCCATAAAACATTTGGTGTATTTGCTGGGTATGGAAATTTGGACCCAGGTAAGGTTTTAAAAAATAAGAGCGATCAGGCAGCCTTCGTCAGAAAGGTAGCGACCGATCTCTGTGCTTCGTTAAAAAGCGTGCCACATGGAGGTAGACTCATATTTACAACGGATAGCAGAAGTTGGAGAAAAGATGTTGAAATAGAAGACGGCGGATATAAATCGGGCAGAGTGAAGGACGATAAGGTTGATTGGACAATATTCTTTGAGCTTCTTACAGCATTCGGTAACCAGCTGGAAAAAATGGGATTTATTTTTTCTAGAAGGGATGGTGCAGAGGGAGACGATCTTTTGATGTTTTGGTCCGATTATTTCAATAGCATAGGTGAAAGCTGTTTAATTATAAGCGGCGATCATGATATGCATCAGCTAGTTAAGATGAATGACGATTGCTGGACTGCAGTATGGAATACAAACTCCAAAAAGAATGTTATTGCAGTTCCTGTTGGCTGGGTTGATGGGTGGTTAAATAAAAATGAATCTGTTGGTATGAGCATATTCAATATGGGATCAGCAATATCACCTGACAAGGAAAGATTTAAAGATTTCGTAAAGAAAGTAAACATAGAGGAAATAACAACACATAGATTTATTTTAAATAAAATACTTATTGGTGATGATGGTGATAGTGTTCCTAGTGTTTTTGATTACCTGAAGGATGGTAAATTGGTTAGGTTTACTCCAAAAAAAGCAGAGACAGCATACGATAATTTTATGGAGTCTGAATGGAAGGATCTTCCATTTGAGGAAGCTATGCTTAATAAGGAATTTCTTGAGTGGTTCAGTGGACTTATATTAAGAATAACAAAGTATGTTGATAGCACAGATAACAGGGAAAAAGTTAAAAATAACTTGGTTAGAAATTTTAAACTCATGTGGCTAAATCAAAACGTAATACCTGACTTTGTTAAAGTTGAGTGTCTTAATGAAATAGAAAGAGGAACTGCATTGGGTAGAAAATCAATAACACTCGACAGGATAAAAATATTAGACGGAACTGACTGGAACACTAGTGGATATCAACCAAAGGGGTTTGATCCATTCGAGGATCTTTTAAATTCATAATATGGAGCTATTTGATGTAATTAAGAATATATTTTCTTCTGATAATAAGAAATGGAATTCGATAGGAGCTATAGATAAATCTAGAAACTTTTTCATGATTAATCGGGTAATGAGCATACAGTTTCCTTTGCAGGCAAATCAATTCAATAAATTGAGAATAACACCCGTCCCGGTGGTTGATTGGTGGAGAAATACACTTTCACATCGTTTTACTAAACCACCCACTTGGATATACACAAAGACTAAAAAAAAGGAGGATTCCAAGAAGGACGAAAAGTTAATTGATTTTAGCGAATCAGAGGATTTCATCAGGGAAAAATATCAGGTGTCTAAAAAGGATATGGTTCAAATAAAAAAATTCTATCCGGATAAATACAGAGAATGGGTAACTGATGTATCTGATCAGCTAGGCCTAAAAAATAATAAATTGTAATGAAAAAGGGAAATACGAAAATCGTTGATACCGTTATATCTAGTTTAGATTGGGATTCTATATACGAGGTTAATAAATGTTTTAAACATGGGGTTGGTGACGGAATTTGTGCTATTCCTGGAATAAAGAGAAAAATTTTTTCTGATTCACTAACAAAAAATGACATAAAGAACGAGCTTAAATGTCTTGTTAAGTTTGTTATAGAAAATGACGTACCTGAACTTATCTATGGTTATTGGATGATATTCTGGACAAATTCCGAATGGAGTGAAAGATATCTCGATAAATTAAGAAATGAGGCTGAGGATGAGGACGAGGAGGATATTATAGATGATCTTGACATTGGGTCTACTTTGGAAGTTATTTATTCACCGCAAAGAATTTACCTTAATGTGAATATTGAAAAAGGAGTTACAGGAAATACAAACGAGGATGCTTTAGACTCCATGTTAAAAAAAGCTTTATCCGATGAAAATTTTGAACTTGCTTCAAAAATAACAGAATTGATAAAATTCCAAAATACTCAGAGCCAGAAAGGATAAATAGATCTATGAAACACATTATATCCATAAATGAATTCGACACCGGGATTTTTGGTGATACCTACGGATACGGAGGAGCAAACGGGGTTCTTAAAATAAACTATAAGCCATTCTCCGATCTATCGGTTTCTGTTGGTAAAGATCCAAACATGAAAACTGACGTTGACGGTTCGGAATTTAAGATTGGAGACGTAGTCATAGCACAAAAACTAAACTCAAAAAAAGAGGTGATTGGTGTAATTGTTAGATCTTTTAGAAATCCTGACAATCAGCAATATAGGTATTTTGTCCAGATCTATAATAGAGGAAAGGAAACGGAAAGAGTTGTTGAAGTCAAGTCAGATTCAATAAAATTTGCTGAAGGCGGAGAGCATGGTAATATAAAGACCAAAACAAAAGGACAGGGTAATACCGCTGCTGATGCTAAAGCATACAACTCAAAAACTGTTTATAATTCAAGTGAATTAGGAATAGAAACTTCTGGAGGATAAAAATAAAAGAAACCAAATCACTGAATGTTCGTATAAGTAATAAAGAAATTTATGATATTAGGTAAC
>ENA-OSIY01002160-OSIY01002160.1-marine-metagenome-genome-assembly--contig:-NODE-2160-length-10314-cov-6.669044_pt1 | contig 10314 bp, 11 predicted proteins | sample MGYA00237884_ERZ534233 | MGnify/ENA primary metagenome ERZ534233 (study PRJEB26412, sample SAMN06343840) | marine metagenome | isolation source: estuarine water | place: USA: Columbia River Estuary... | reverse complement strand
ATACTAAATCTGAAATTGAATCAATATCATATTTTTGTTCTATTATGGATTCAAATTTATTTAAAAAAAGACAAGATAGCAGATTTGATTTTCTCGAAAAATTACTTATAAAAAAACAAGTAAAAAAATGTATAATATGGGATGTTACAACAACGTGGGATTTATATCAAACAATTACAATTGAAACTAATAATGAAATATACGACCATCACTGGTCATATAAAGGACATTTAGATTTTTCAAATCACATATTAAATAAAATAAAAACAAAATTAATATAATGAATAATTTAGAAATAATATGTGATGGAGATAGTTGGGTATTCGGTTGTGAAATAGCAGACCCATCTATTGTTGCAAAATATCCTACCACAACGTATGTTGGAGAATATGATTTTTTAAAAGAAAATGATAGTTATAGAATTCCTAAAATATTTCCTACGTTTTTATCTAAAAAATTAAATGCCAAAGTTACAAATTTGGCATATCCCGCCGATGATAATGGTACTATTTTGAATAGAACTATTACATATATTACAAATGAATATATAGTAAAAGGAAAATCTACCGATAATTTATTTGTAATGATAGGATGGTCATCTCCTGAAAGAAATGTATTCTTTTATAAAGATGAAGAAACTAATTTTTCAATGAGATTTAGATTATGGCCACAAGTTAAACATTTTGATAGTAAATCACAGGAAGATTTTTGGAAAATATATGTAGAATATTTGTGGAATCAAGAAGAATACTTACCTCGATATGTAATGAATGTACTACAACTTCAGAATTTTTGTAAAGTTAATAATATTAAATGGATGTGTTTTAATTCATTCTATCAAACGCCCAATAAAAATATAACAGAATGGAATGATTTAAATGTCAAAAAAGAATTAAATGGATTAATCTCAGGTGCAGCCGAATACCACATATCAACCGATTTAGATAATACACGCCGATTACACAAATATACATATAGTGGATTATGGGATACAATTGATTCTATTAGATTTTATAAAAAAGATGAAGAAAATAATACGTTTTATAGTTTTATTAAAAATTCAAATTTAACTACACCATTAATAGGGTGGCACCCATCACCTGATGCACATGAATTATGGGCAAACGAATTGATTAGATATATTGATGAAAATAATTTATTAAAATAACACACATATGAAAAATCTAATAATTTGTGGAGATTCATTTAGTATTGGTATTGGGTGTCATAATTTAAATACCGAACCATATGGTTCTCTATTAGCTAAAAAATTAGATATGAATTTAATTAACTTAGCTAAAGGGTCAAGTACAAATTTATCAATATCATTACAAGTAAAACATGCGGTAGATAATATACCCGATATCGGATTATTAATTATTGCAAATACGTGCTATCATAGAACCGAATGGTTTCCTGAGAATGCAAAAGAAAATGGTGATGTTATTAATCTAAACGTTAATTATCACCAATATCCACCATATGGAGAAGGTACATATCCTTACATTATTGAACACCCAATGATAGATGACCCAAGATATACGGGTGAAATATTAACTGAAAATTGGTTTGGTATTATTGATTATGTTGAAAATATTTTAGATAAAAATAACAACGTCAATAGCTCAGCATATTTTAAGAAATTTAAAAATGAAAGACCAGAGAGAATGAGATTATTAAAAGATTATTATTATGAATTTTTTGATAGTAGGATACAAAGACAATATGATATGGGCGTAATAGTTAAATCCCATGCATTATTAAAAAATAAAAACATAAAACATTATATTTTAACTCATGAAGTTGATGAATTTAAATCATATGTCCCAACTGAAAATTTGGTACACGTTAATTGGGGCGAATTATCATCAAAATATCCAGATGATTTGAAAACTTTACACACATCTTATTTAGGACAAATTGAAGTTTATGAATCAATAATTAAAAAAATACAAAGTTATAATAATATCATATAATAATTTATGAATAAAATATCGGTGTGTATATATTCAAATGAAAATAAAATTAATCCTATTGATTTAAATCGCTGGAATCAATTTTTTTTACAATTCAGTAATGAAATAGATTATTTTTGTCATTTTTGGGATTCTAATGAATTTTCAGAAAAAGAACTAACGTTTAATATTAAAAAATTTTTAATTGAAAGCGATACTAAAAAAAATGAAATTTTAAATGAATACGGGTTAGAAGATATTAAAGAAGATGTAATAAATTATTATAGTTTAATGAGAGCATCATATTTGAAAAAAGAATATGAAATTCAAAATCAATTTTTTTATGATATTTGTTTTGCATTATGTATAGATAAAGTTTTTACAAATAATGAATTAGAAATAATAAGTAAAAATGTTATACCAACTAAAGAAGGCAATATATGCACTTTTAATTTAAAAAGACTTAATGATTTCCCATATTACCAAATAGATAGTAAATTTTACTATTCAAATAGTTTAACGTTCAATAAATTAAGTGAATTTTATAGATTTTTACCAATTTTTAATGAAAGACACGTTGATGTTGAAAAAACACCAATTGGTTCATCTTTTTACTACTACATAAAGGTATTAAAAATTAAAAATGTAAATAAAAAACTATCGATAGTATAATTGTAAATGTATGAAAAAATATAAAATAGCTGTTTGTTTATGTGGTCAATCTAGAACTTGGAATTATTGTAAAGAAAGCATTAAAAATTTTTATGATAGTTCTTATGGTAATTCCAATAATATTGAGGTAGACTACTTTATACATACGTGGGATATCAATACGTGGAGATACCCAAAGCAAGAGCATGGTATATTTTATGATGAACAATTTACTGAATATGAAGATTTATGTAATTTTTTTAATCCTAAAAAATTTGAAATAGAAAATCACGAATCTTTTATTAAAAAAAGAAATGTACTATATCCAAATGTTCAGTATATAACTTGGGAATCACTATATCATAGCATTAAAAAATGTATGTTACTTAAAAGAAGTTATGAATTAGAAAATAATTTTGAATACGATATTGTTATAAAAGCGAGATTTGATTGTTTTTATACTCCCAAAACTAGGTTTATAATTCAACCGCCAGAAATACTTAAAGCTTATACAACTCATAATATTGTTAAAATGAAAAAAGAATTTCTTGCAAATAATTTTGATGAAGCAATATATTTTGCAGATAGTAAAACTATGGACTTATTATCACAAGTCGGTGATTTACATATGAAAAAGAAGCTTGATTATTTTAGTAATACGGATATAGATGTAGATTTTTTAACTGAAATAGCGTATGGACCTGGAGCCATTATGTATGAAAATATGATGGAAATGAATATACAACCACAAATGCACCATCTACAATTTAAATATTATGTTGCTAGAACGGTACATTTAAATTCTGGCTTAGATATAAATTCAAATTTTGAAGAATCTGTAAAATTATGTTATGACTGGTATATCTAAATTAAAATTAATACATAGGAATAAAGATGTAATTACTCATTCAAACGATATGGAAAACTTACACACTATTAAAAATTTTCCAATATTAATGAATTGTGTAAATACTAATATTGATGATGATATTTTTACAGATTTAATTTGGGAAATAAATAAAAAATCAGGAGTAATACAACTAAAAACATTAATACCCTTAGAAATTTTATATAAAGAACAACACAGTGGGACAACCGGCAAACTATGGTTAAAACACCATAAAGAATTTTCAGAATTTATATATAAGTATAACCCAAAGTCTGTACTTGAAATAGGAGGAGGGCATGGTATTTTATCAACCAATTATAAAGAAAAAATACAAATTCCATGGACAATAGTAGAACCAAGCCCAAATCCAGTAGAAGGATGTACCGCCACCTTTATCAAAGGATTATTTGATGAAAATTTTACATATAATTTAGATTTTGATACAATTATACATTCGCATGTATTTGAACACATATATGAACCTATTATATTTGTAAAACATTTGTCTAAAATGTTATGTAATGGTAAAAACCTCATTTTTAGTTTACCAAATTTAACAGAAATGTTAAAAAGAAAACAAACTAATTGTATTAACTTTGAACATACGGTTTTTTTGACCGAAACATATGTTGATTATTTATTAAATAAATTCAAATTTAAAATTATAGAAAAAAAATATTTTGAAAATAGTCATAGTATTTTTTATTCAACGGTAAAAGATGAAACAATACCGCCAATTAAATTAAATACAAATCTTTATGTTGAGAATAAAAAAATATATAATGAATACGTTGAATACCATAAAGTTTTAATTAAAGATTTAAATGATAAAATGGAAATAACCGAAAACCCAATTTATTTATTCGGTGCACATATTTTTTCACAATATTTAATAAAAAATGGTTTGGAAATGTCTAAAATAAATGGTATATTAGATAATGATATAAACAAACAAGGAAAAAGACTTTATGGAACAAAGTTGAAGGTAATGTCAACAAATGAGTTAAAAAATATAAAAACACCAATTGTTATTTTGAAAACAGGATTCTACAATGACGAAATAAAAGAAGATATAATTAACAATATAAATAAAAATACAATATTTTTATAATTATATTAAATAGGTTACAAATATGAAAACAGTTATAAAACCTTGGGGAAAGGAAGAATGGTTAGAGCTCAATGAACGTTATTGTTATAAAAGAATATACATAAATGCGGGTTACAAAACCTCATACCAATATCATAATTTTAAGAGAGAAACTAATTTTATTATATCAGGTGAAGCTGAGATATGGTTAGAAAATGATGAGGGTATTGTAGAAAAAAAGATTATGAAAGCAGGTGAGTACTTCAATGTTACGCCTCCTAAAAAACATAGAGTTATTGCATTAACGGATATTATATTACAAGAAGTATCAACTCCCGAAGTAGATGATGTTATCCGAATTGATGATGAATTTGCAAGAGCAAATGGTAAGATAGAAGGGGAACATCAAACACCTGCTGTATTAATATTAGCAGCTGGATTGGGAACTCGATTGGGAAATCTAACCAAAGAAATCAATAAAGCTTTATTACCAATTAATAATCGTGCAATTATTTCACATATAATTGACAAGTTCCCAAAAGAATATGAATTTATTATAGCAATTGGTTATAAGGGAGATTCTGTTAGGGAATATTGTGAATTGGCATTTCCAACACATAAATTTACATTTGTAGAAATTGATAATGTAGATGGATACGCTTCTGGTCCAGGCTATTCAGCATTACAATGTAAATCATATTTACAAAGACCATTTTATATAGCAACTTGTGATTGTTTAATAGATTCACCAATGCCACACTTAGATGGTAATTGGTTGGGCATACAACCTACATCATATCCTGAAAAATATTCAACTGTACAATTAAGTGGAAATGATATCATTGGTTATTCTAATAAAAATGAGAATGGATATGATATGGCATTTATAGGACTGGCCGGAATATGGGATTATGGGGTGTTTTGGACGCAATTAGAAGATAATATTGTAGAAGGTGAAATAGTATCGGCATTTAAAATTCCATCAAACTACCCTACCTTTAAAGCAAAAAAACTGAAATGGTTAGATACTGGAAATTTAGATGATTTGAACAAAACTAAAGAATATTTAAATGATAAACCACTTTCTTTACAAAAGGATAATTCGGAAATAACCTATAAAGAAAGTAATACGTTTATAAAATTTACACCAAATAATTCGGTTTTAAATAATAGAATTATTAGAGCTGAAAAATTAGAAAATAAAATACCTGATAATTTTAAATATACCAATAATTTCATATCATATAAATGGCAAGAGGGAAATACCTTATATGAAATTGATATGTTTGAAATATATACTAAATTTTTAGAAGAACTTAAATCTAATATATCAATACAAATACCAAATTCAGTAGAACATATTAACAAATTTTATGTAGATAAAACAAATGAACGTTTGAATTTATTTATAGATAAAACTAATATAAGTTACTATGTAGAAAGTCATAATATAAATGGTATAGATTATCCATCTATGGAATCTATATTTTCTAAAATAGATTTTAAACAATTTAATACAAATCCATTCTATACAGCATTTCATGGTGATTTACAATTTGATAATATTGTATATAATTTAGGACAAAAGAAATTTACATATATTGATTGGAGAGAATCATTTGGTGGATATACATTGGGTGGTGATATTTATTATGACTTGGCAAAGATGTATGGTGGATGTATTATACCATATGATAAAATGAAAAATGAGGATAACGTCGCATTTGTTCAAGGTGATTATTCTATAAAATATTGTTATGATGTATCCGAAGATTTAACAAAATTCAAAGATGTGTACGAAAAATGGATAATAGATAATGGATTCGATTTAAACAAAGTTAAATTACTAACTGCCATTATATTTTTAAATATGTCACCATTACATGACGGTAAATTCGGAAATATGTTATGGTTCAAATCAATAGAAATGTTATATGATTGTAATAAATAGAGATACCAAAATATATGGGTCTTTAAGTGAAAATGCCGGTAGTATGGGATGTAAATTCTTTAATACTGCATTTGAAAGACATGGTATAAATTCAGTATACAAATCATTTTCAGTAAATAATATATCAAAAGCACTTATATCTGCACAATTCTTAGGATTTTCTGGGTGTGCTATATCAATGCCATTTAAAGTTACCGCATTTAGTTTAATGGATGAAGTGGATGATGCAGCCAAAAAAGTAGGTAATATTAATACTGTTTTAATGACTTCGGATAAAATGATTGGATACAATACCGATTATTATGCTGCATTAAAACTTATAAATCATTATAACAAAGGATTCGATACTTTATATGTTTTAGGAAATGGTGGATTGGCGGCATCGGTAAAAGTGGCTGCTAGTGAATTAGGATTAAATGTTGAAAATATTGTTAGAGATAATTGGGATACTCTATATACTTTAAAAAATAAATTTATTTTCAATTGTACTCCCCTTACAATAATACCTGATTTGACAAATACATATGTAGATTGTTTAGTTGAAAGTGAAAGTGGAAGTATATTACACAAAGAGCAAGCTAAACGTCAATTTAAAATATACACAGGAATAGATTATGAAAACACCTAAATACTTTATATGTCCAATGTCTAAACAAATTGTAGATTCTGTATTAGAATTACAATCTGATAGATTTGGATTATTACCAACACGAAGGCAAATTGATTTTGATGGTGGATATGTGAATGGGTGGGATACTGCTACATTTCACAAATACGTCAAAAGTAAAAGTAATATTATTTTAGAAAGAGACCATTCAGGACCAAATCAAGGAAAAATTGAAGATGATGGGTTTCTATCATATGTTAATGACGCAAAATATTTTGATATAATTCATATAGACCCTTGGAAAGTTACGGGAAATAATAAAAAAATAGGTATAGCTCAAACATTTGATATTATGAATTATTTGTATCATATAAACCCTAATTTAAAATATGAAATATTAACCGAAGAAGCAATAATTCGTATTGAAGATTTTGAATTAAATAATATATTAACATTTTTAAATGATAATTTAAAAGAAGAAATATTTTCTAATATAGAATTTGTTGTAATACAATCAGGTGTTGGATTAGACTTAGTTAATATGAAAAATTCAGGCCAATTTAATTTACAAAGATTAAAATCTATGGTTAAAATTTGTAAACAATTTGATAAAAAAACCAAAGAGCATAATGGTGATTATTTAACTAATGAAGAATTGGAACTTAGATTTGATAATGGTGTTGATAGTTTAAATATAGGGCCTGAAATTGCACAAATACAAACATTGACTTATTTAGAACATATGAATGAAACTCAAATTAATGAATTTTATCAAATATGTTTTGATTCTAAAAAATGGGAAAAATGGGTTAAGAGTGATTTTGATATAAATGATAAACATAAATTAATACAGGTATGCGGCCACTATTGTTATAATTCATACGAATTACCAAATATTGATTCAATTATAAAGCAAAATATACAAAATAAATTAAATAGTTTACCATAATGAGTAAGAAAAAAATAGCCGTTCTAATTGGTGGTGAATATCGATATTTGGATGTTGCTATTGAATCTTGGAAGGGTATTATTAATTATGGTTGTGATTTTTATGTTAGTACGTGGGATACTACCAAACCAAAAGACAAGTATGGTATTTTACAAAATAATATAGAAATTACTAAAAATATGATTACCGATTTGATACCAACCGCAATCGTATCATTATTAGATAATACGGAACGTGAATTATTGCATAATATATCATTGCATAATACAATAAAACAATTATATCATTGGAAAAATTTAATTAAAATTATAGATGATAAAGTTTATGATATTTTAATCGTAACTAGACCCGATATTTTTTTAAATAATACATTATTTAATTTTAATATTTTATTTGATGCCATAGACAACGATAAGTTATACAGCACAACATTTATACCCTCTAGAAAAGTTAAAGAATTTAATAATAATGTATTTAATGATTGCTTTTTTTTAGGATACCAAAATGTAGTTAAAAAATTTATAAATAAGATTGATATAGAAAATAAAGATGCTCATAAAACACATACCTATTTAAGAGATGTGTGTCAATCTATTGGTATAGGAGTTCAATCGATTACTAACAATTTTGGTCCTGAAAGTAACTTATTTGCAATCGTTAGACCAACCATAGATGATGTACATCCAATCCATTATAATTTTGAAGGAGTTAAAACTGCCCATAACTATTCTGATATCATAAACAAAAATATACCTAATAAAATAATTTAAATGGAATTAAAATCAAAAAAAATATTAGCATTTGATTTGGATGATACACTATGTTTTCGTCCAAAAGAAAAAGAATCATTGGGAATAGATAAATACAAATATTGTGAACCAATACAAGAAATGATAGATTTATCAAACTCTTTATACGATAAAGGACACACAATATATATTTATACTGCAAGAGGTATGCATACATTGAATGGAGATGTTAAAGAAATCTACGCAAAGTTATACGATATAACATTGAATAGTTTGGAGAAGTGGGGTGTAAAACATAACGGATTATATATGGGTAAAATACATTATGATTTACTTATAGATGATAAAGCAATGGGATTAGATGAAGCAAAAATAAAATTAAAATCATTATTATGAAAAAATGGCCAATAATATCATTCTTTGTAAAATTATACGAAGAAAGAAAAAGAAAACAAAGATTTAAGAAAAAATTAGAAGAACTTAAAAAAAGAGACCCATTTGTGTACAAAAATTTCTAATCTAAAATAATTAGGATATTTATAGGTATGAATTTAAAAGAAATGAAATTTAACGAAGAATTTCCAGGAGGAATTGGAATAGGATTAACATTACCAGGTGGATACATCAATGGTGCAACAACTGAATCTGTTTCAAAAATATTAACTAAGGTAGATGAAGATGAAATATTTGAAGAATTTTTAGATGAATATTTTAGTATATCAGAAGAAACGACAACCAATATGTCCGAAACGAAGCAACAATCTATTAATGACTTTGTAGAGTATGTTAGTAAACGATTAAATTTAAAAGAAATTCCAAAGATTAATCTAATGGATGGTAATGATTTTGGAAATATAAAATCATCTTTAGGTGGATATAATCCTGAAACAAAAGAAATAGTAGTTGCAACCGAAGGAAGATTGACTGCGGATATACTTAGAACTATTGCACATGAAATGGTTCATAGAAAGCAAGACGAATTGGGATTTATTAAAGATTCTGAAAAAGATGGTGCAGATGGTTCTCCAATAGAAAACCAAGCACATGCGGTTGCAGGTATTTTAATGAGAGAATATGGTAGAATTAATAAACAAATATATAATGAGAATTTGGATGAAATGGGCAGTAACGATGTTCATTTCAAAAACATAATTAACAAATATCGTTCTTCTCAATTCGTTAAGAGAATAAATGCATATTTGTTTGGCAATCCAAGTAAAGGAACTGCAGACAAAGTTGCAAGAGAACTTCGTAATATGGATTATAAAGAAATTACTCAAATGGAAAAGGAATTAAATTTAATTTCTTTACATGAAGAATTATTAACCGAAGGTGGTGCAGCAGGGCATTTGGCACACCCATTTGAAGATGAAGATTTGACTTTTAATGATATGAGAGAAATGATTAACAGAGGACTTATTGGTGGATTGGATAAAGAAGCACCTGTTAGTGAAAAATTAGACGGACAAAATA
>ENA-OSIY01002159-OSIY01002159.1-marine-metagenome-genome-assembly--contig:-NODE-2159-length-10315-cov-8.145243_pt1 | contig 10315 bp, 22 predicted proteins | sample MGYA00237884_ERZ534233 | MGnify/ENA primary metagenome ERZ534233 (study PRJEB26412, sample SAMN06343840) | marine metagenome | isolation source: estuarine water | place: USA: Columbia River Estuary... | reverse complement strand
TATAAGAGACAGCCAGTAATATTTGCGATTCCTAAATCGCCAATTGACGGCGTTCCTGAACCCAGCAACGTTGGTGCTTGGAATAGAACAATTTCATCGACTAGATCCGCTTTTAGAAGCGCAGTACCAAAGGTTGGACCAGTTTCAACAAGAATTTGATTAAATCCACTTTGGCTACTTAGCGAAATCAACTCTTGGAAATTATGAGATTTGATAACAACTGTTTCGGCATCTGAGTTAAGAACTAGCGAGTCTGGAGAAATTTCAGTCTCCCCCATAACTATTCGCACAGGGTTCTTTCCAGCACCTTTACTGGTGAGCAACGGGTTATCAGCTTTTACTGTTGCAGTTGATGTGACCATGATTTTAAATTTTTCATCTTTTTTTCTGCTTGTTCTAAAGTTTCACACTCAATAATTTCTTCACCGACCTCAATATGATATTTTATTTTAATTTTGATTTCCATATTTTATTGTATTTGATTTATTAATTTTTCCCATTTAGAATAATCTATTTGGATGTCAATTGGTTCGTCATCGTAATTGTCCCAAGATGTTAAATGCCAATGGTTACAATCTGAACAATGGTAGTATCGCACCTCTTTTCTCCATCGTTTACTTTGTTTAAAACGAATGTAGTTTAAGACAGTCTTTACCTCCTTTTTTCCAAATTTTACTTTTTGACACTGTTCCATTTAAATTACTTTGAGATATGCTCTTCGTATTGTTCCCTCAACCATTGGAGGTAAATACATTTTTCATATTGTTCATCCTCAACATAATACTCAAGAAGATAATTAACGTTATTGATAAATGTTTCATCAAATTCCAATTGTTCAACATTAACATAGTGTTCGTAGACCTCGTCAATATTCTCATGATAAGTTTTACCTGGTCTTCTAGGAATTGAAAAGAAACTTTGGATTCCATTTTTTATCATGAATTCAGTAATGTTCATTTCCTCAAATAAACCAAACGTTCTTGATCCGCGAGTACTGTTAATTTCAAACATTTCAGTTTTAAATTTACTTTTCCTCATAAAATTATCCAAATCTTTTTTTCTATCATCACTCAACCCTTCTTTCATATCTTTTAACATGGCCCTAAACTTCTTCATGAACTTTTTAGGGTCGTTAAAGTCCTCATCACTAAATTCGAAATTTTTGTTCATCTTTTATTATTTGTTTACATGCAAATATACAATTATATTTTGTATATGCCAAAAAAAACCCCGAATATTATTCAGGGTTGTTGTCTATCGGTTTAATATTAATTGTTTCAGGTGGATATTCTTTTTCATAGTATTCCATTTTTTCGGATACCTTACCATATTCAACAAATGGTTCAATGATATCATTAAACATATCATGTAAATTACCTAAATCTGTTTGTAAATTGTCAATAGCACTCACCATGTGGTCAAATTGATTGAACTCATCACTATATCCATTATCACTAGCATACTCTTGTTGTTCAAATGAATCCCTAATATCCCAATATTTGTTAAACTTACCATTATAAACTTCAGCTAACTTACCACAATCATTAACAATTTTTGTATACTTAACGGGTTCTTCAAGAATGTTACCGATATTAATGGTTTTTAGAAAGGTAATTAGTTTACCCATAGCTTTCTTACCCTCATTAATGTCTCTTGTTATGGTCTCAATTTGTGAAGGTAATTCACTCAAATCGTAAAATACGGTTTGTTCAACCAATTTATTGAACTGTGCTTCTGTTAAAATAACCTTTTTCATATCCATAAATATTACTCATTAGGTAAATCTTCAACGGATTCAATAACCAATCTGTCCGATGGGTATTGTGCTGTCAATTCAAAATGTGTTTCTACTGAACCATACTCACCGATTACCTTGACTTTCTTATGGAACCTAGTTGCACATACTGAGTCAGGATGTACGGTGTCGGCTTCGATTGTCACTTCCTTTAGTTCGGTACCAACAATTAAAAAACAATTATATCTTTTCATATTAATTTTTTGAATTTCCGTGAATATAAAACATAACACCAAATACGAACGTTGCACAATATCGATAAAAATCAACTGGTTGGTCAAATTTATATTCTTGGGTCACATATGCCCCTAAAATAAACGCCGATAATATCGAAAGTATTCTTGATAAACCTTTTGGGAAATCTTTCATGTTATTCTGTTATTTCAGTTACGTAATCTCCAACCCTAATTTCTATTTTATCAATACCACCATCGAACTCATACCACGAATCGGTTATTTCACCATCATTATACATATCCCATTCACTTGGAGCAGTTTCTTCTTCCTCTTCTGTTAACGGTTCGCTCCATTCCAAATCATAAAAAGTGGTATCACCATCATGAGTTTCAACCAATTCTAAACCACTAAAATCTTTATGAGTCATTTCAGAAATGTTTTTAGTTTTTAATAACTTAACTAAATCAAAAACGTCCATCTCATTTGTTTTTAACTCACCACCCCTCCAATTAATGTCAGCAGTAATTGAATAGTTTTTATCTTCCCATTCACCACTTACATAAAGAGTTTCAGTTAATGACTTCTTACCGAACGTTAATGTGATTAATAAATCATCACTATTCATGTAGTCTCTCAATTCTCTAATGATTAGGGGGTATTGTGTTGGTTTCCTAGACATAAGATTAGATTTTAATATAACTAATTCCACCTTGAGTTCCCTTCAAGGAGTTACTATATCTTTGTTCTGCGTTCTCTCTTTTAACTAACTTACCATTCTTATGATAGATAGCCCACTTCCATTCTTTGGTTGGTTTATAACCAGGTCCTTTCCAATGTGGGTGTGCTCCTTTCTCATACTTCTCTAACTTATCGATTACCGCTTCTAATACATAATCATCCGACACCTCCAAGTACCTCATACCAGGGTATATCTTATCTCTTTTTGGACAATTGTACATTACAGCATAACTACAATCTAAAGATATATCTAAGTCTTCGTTACTCCTTGCACTAATCAATAGTGCAACTTGATCTCCAGTTGTATCGATTACCTTTTTAGTTTCCCTTGGTAGGTACTCAATTAATTTACTAATGTTTCCACGGTATTCTCTAACCGCCTCTTGTCTTGTTTCGAATATCTTATCAGGTATTCTACCATCTAAGAGTTCTACTTTGTATTGTTTGTTTACTATCATGATTTATAAAGTCTATTGTGATTGTACAATGCGACAGGATTTTCCTCCGCAATAATTCCATATTCTTTCATCACATTTTCATATATGACGTTCTTATCTTCATTAATATACTTACCAACGATATTAACAAACCCATAGTTTGACTCATCAACCTCACCTTGTTGTGTGCCAGGTAGTCCACAGTATAATGCCTCCCCAACCTCGCTGATGAACATTCCAGAGTAGAATCCCTTCAAACCAAAGACATCAACAAACTTATCAGCATTACACCAAATAAAGACACTGTTGTCCTTTTCTTTTAAAAGTGGTACCATTGATTGGTCAATAATATAACCACCGTATTTTGCACCGCAGTTATCAAATTGACCTATTGAAAATAGACCTCCTGGACTGCCGTGTCCCATCATCATTACACGGTCATGTTCTTTGATTAAGTTCATGACATCCATCTTACTACAACCACCTTTAACAACGGTTTTATTTGGGATGTTTTTATAAACTATATCAAGAAACGTAGTCGACTCATCCGCCGGATGTATTATTAAAGTTTTCATTATTCTATTTTTGATTTGATTTCTTGGAATACTCCATCGGCCACCTCTCTATATTCATCATACTGTTGGTACCTATCTTGAAATGTTTCCAATGAGTGAATAATAGTTGTGTGGTCTCTATTTAAAATTTTACCGATGTGTTTTAAAGTGTGACCAAACTCTCTTTTCATAACCGCAACAAAAATAAATCTAGCATCGATTACTTCTCTATCTCTAACTCTTGATAATATTTGGGAGGCGGTGACACAGCAGTTCTTAGCAACTATATCGAGTATTTCATCTTTTGTTATTCTATCCCTTTTAAACCTTCTTAATTTTTTATATTCATCGGTATTTTTCATACCAGGGTAAACGTAGGGACTGATGTTCTCTATCATATTTTATTGTTTTAGAGTACAAATATATGTGGTTTTTTAGAATATCCCAAAAATATTTTAGAAATTCCCGAATAAAAATTGGTAAACTACCTCGGGTATTTGGGTACAGATTGATTGTGCGCCCTGATTGTCAGTACATTCAATATGTGGTAAATTTTTAATATAACCCCTCATATATTTTGGGGCTCTGTTTAATCTACCAACAATATAGTCTCTTGGGTATAGTTTATCAGATTCATAAAATCCTTCTGACATAACTCTTTGATATTGAGACTCACTTACAATTACTTTCATACCTATAAATATTACCCTCTTGGTGTTTCTGCACTCGGTCCTCCGTTTCTAATATAATAACTTTCTCTATTATGTTCGATAGTTTCGGGAATTGAATTGGTTTCGGTAGAATTCCACATCATTCTATCTATTATCGTATCTGATTGGGGGTCCGCAGCATTTTCACTATCCTCGTATTCCCTTTCTTCGGATCTTTCCTCTAACATTTCTTCCGTCGGGTCATTTTCTCTTCTAATCGCGGCACCGATTCTATTACTTAATCGTCTTTCAACTGGTTGTTCAACTGGTTGTTCAACTGGTGTTGGTTCATATAACGCACCACTCCTATATAATCCACTATGTTTTAAAAGAATATCTTCTTTAGTTCTTTGGTCATCATCCAATAGATATCGATTTGTTTTAGCGTTTTTTGCCATCGATGTCTCACCAATTATTTTTCTTAACTCATCTGTTAATTCAGTTTGTAATGAATCAACACGACTATCTTTTTGATTCCAAAATGAAAACTCTTGGTCATTTTTATCTAACGAATAAAAACTAGCAACTTTATATCCTGTCTTTTTATTAATACAATAAATTAAAACACCTTTAGAACTATACTTAATAAAGTATTCAGAATTGTTTGATTGAGTTGTACACCATTTAGTATTTGAACCATATTTTTTAGATGCCAAATATGTTAGTGGTCTAACTAATAACCATTCATCATTTTCATAAACTTTGATGATTTGATTTTCCATGTCCTTAGTTTCTACCTTCATATCGGCAACACTAACTGAATTAATAATATCCTCAAAATTTTTATATCTACTTAAATCATTTTGTTCAATAAGATTTCTCTCATTGTAATCACAAAATTTCTTAAAGTTTATTAAATCTTGGACATTAAAAAAACTATCAACAAATTTATATAACAACATTAATTGGATTTCACTAAATTGATTTAGTTTTTCCACGCTAATGAATGTAAATTCAGTAGTTAATGTCTCCTTAATTTCTTTAATATGTTCTTTTATATTTGGTGTACCTTTCATTAGTTTAAGTAACAAATCGGTATATTTTGATTTTCCCTCAGGACTAAACAATTCAAGTACAGTAACCAAATTTAAACTGTTGTCAGGATTGGTTTTTAATTCCTTAATTTTTGACATTTTTTTTTGTTTTTTAATTTATATAAATAAATTCTGATTTTTTATATTTTTTTTTCAATTGGTAATCATATTCCCAATTTTCAATAATCTGTTCTGCTTGAGATTTGTGTTGAAATGGATAATCACCAGATACCCAAACTTTAAAAGGTAATGTACCCATACTTGTTTTGAACCAAACTCTTTGCTGTGGTTGATACATTTTGGTACCATTGATAAAATAAGTTTCAATTCGATACTTTGGTTTTGCTTCTAATGTTACCACTCCCAATAACATTAAAAATATAGTTAACTTTTTCATACTAATAAAATTTTCTTAACACCTCAATAACATCCCAAGCATCTTCAAGTGCGTTATGGGTAACGATACCGCTAACTCCTGCACGTTCTTTACATTGTGTTAAGTTTGGTAATGATTTATCATTCTTCCAATCAACCATTAAGATTGCAGGGTCCAATACTCTTTGACGAGTACGAATTAACTTTTGCCACCAAGGAAGTTCTTGTAAGAATAGTTTATCAAATGTTCCAAAGTTTTTACCCGCAACATTTAATGTAATTGGTTTGGTTCCACCATTAATCATTGGTCTGTGTACACCATCAACAACTTCACCATAACCACCACTATTAGTAAGTCCGTGACCTAATCCATTCTTATCTAAGAAACAATAGAACTCTTTAATAACATCATCTTTCTCATAGAAAGTATAATCAGTATGTTTGTTCATTAGATTTCTCTCGAAATCCGTACCTTCAAGATAATCACCAATCATTTCAATGATTTCTTTATTCATTGTAAGTGCTCGAGGTGAACCAGTGATTTCATTTTGAAGAATAATCGCATTGAACTTAGGACATTCCTCGTATGGTAATTTCTTTTCAGTATCTTCGATGATGGCGCCGATAGATAATACTTTGTGTTTCTCGTGGTCAAGACCTGATGTCTCGATGTCAATACTAATGTAAACCATTTTATTTTTTTTAAGTTATTAATTGAACATCTCGTCTTTACCAACAGCGTCGTGCTGTTTTACTAATTCATTTATTTTACTTTCTATTTTATTCTCTATCACAGCTTCCAATCCTTTATCTTTCCAATTGGTCTCAAAATAAAATCTCGCCATGTTAAATTTTAACTTAACTTGGTGTAACTCAAACCCCGGTATTAAAATTAAATCTTCCATTTCTTTATCCAAGTAATCGGTTACTTCGGGAATATCAAACTCTAAACCATACCAACCTTGGGGTATATATGGTTTATACTTTTCGTTAAATTCGTTTGCTGTCATTAGTATTTGTTTTTTAGTGATTTACCTAAATGTGCTCGACCTTTAATTGTTCCATTAAAGTTGTCCTCTTCAATATTTCTATCAACAATCAACGAAGTACTATTAAGACTTACCATTTCTTGAAGTGTCTTCTTTGCGATTGACCCCGCATATTTTCTTTTTTGTTTGGTATTATCTGCACCTAACAATGGTGCCTCAAACTCAACTTCAACCTCCAAACTAATTGTGTATTTGAATAACATAAAATTTGATTTATAATCCTAAAACTTTTAATTGGTCAATGGTGTGTTTCGCACTAACATGATGAATACCAATACCACCAGCATCTCTCCAACCTTGGATGTTATCTAATCTATCATCAATTAGAATTGATGTTGGTGTTGCAAAATCTTTCTTATGTTTCGCACTTCTAAGAATTAAATGTGTGTTAGGTAGTTCTCTTTCAACCCAATCATGTTTTGCAACTCTTGAATCGTTTTGTCTCGAAGGTGCAGATAATAATTCGGGTTTGTATTTTTCAATATATTTCCATAACCTCTTACCATCGTTCATCCATTCAAGGTTGATCCAAAAATCGTAACCGGCTTTGTTAATTGGATTCCAAAAATCTGTGTCATTTCTATGTACGCCAGTTAACTCTTCACCAGTTAATTCTTTGTAACCCTTGTCAAAGTCAACCAAGACTCCGTCCATGTCACAATATATCTTGTACTCTGTGTTTTTCATATAACAAAGATAAATAAAATTTTTGAATATTCCAAAAAATAGCATAAAAAACCCTCACATTTTTTGTGAGGGTTAGAATATATTAATCTTTAGCCACAATCTGGCCAGTTCTTGCGTTGACTAAAAATAAGTTACCTTTTGCATCTTTAGCGGGATAAACGTCGATGTCACCACCGTCCATTTGCTCATCCACCTCTTCTTCGTGGGCAATACTATCGGGATTCATATCCTCCGTTTCTTGCTCGTTAACTATATTTGAAACAATTCTTTCAATATCGGATTGTTTTAATTTAATAACTTTTGACATAATTCTATTTTATATATAAATACTCGTTATTAGGTTTTCTTTTTATAAATACATTATAAAGATAGGAAAGTTGGGAGTTCTAGGTCCTTTTCTGAGACTCTTATGAAGTAATCACTTACCCTCCAATCTATGTTCAAGGTTGGATCATTGTATATGATTCCACCTTCACTTTCCTTATTATATGGGTTATCAACCTTATATTGAAATATTGCATTATCACTTAACGCTGAGAATCCGTGAGCACATCCCCTTGGTACGAACACTTGTTTGTTTAGTGTCTGACCTAGTTCCACCTCAACAACCTTACCATAGCTTGGGGAATCCTTTCTAATATCAACAATAACGTCCAATACACGTCCACTGGTACATGTAACAAGTTTAGCCTGTTCATACTTACCTGTTTGGAAATGAAGTCCTCTAATGGTCCCTAAATGGGAATATGACATATTATCCTGAACGAACTCAACATCATATCCCACGTTATCATTAAAAACTTCTCTGTTATATGGTACCGCGAAGTATCCTCTACTATCTACAAACGTATCGTAATTTATTATAAAACAACCCTCAATGTCTGTCTTAGTAAATTTCATTATTGTATGTTCTTAAACATTTGAGGAACTGTACCGTAAACAGGTAACTTACCATCCCACTTATTGATGTACTCCAATTGTAATAACAATGGTGTCAATGTAACTTGTTTCATTCTATTTGATTCCGCTTCCGCCTTTGCCGATGTTAACATTGCTTGAGCATTACCTTCTGCTGTTGCTACTTTAATCTTAGCTTGAGCCTCTGCGGTTTTAACTTCATTCTCCGCTCTCAACGCCGCCTGAACTGCGTTGTTCTTAGCCTCAATTGATTTCTTAAATGTTTCAGGATAAATCAAATTAGATGTGAATTGATTGATTACAAATCCCTCTTTTAATAATTGTCCATCCAATAATCTACGAACTTCTACCTCAAACACTGCTCTATTTGAAATCAACTCGTCCGCCGTGTATTTGTTAGTTGCCAATCTGAACGCATCGTATACCGCAGTCTTTAAGAATCCTTCCTCAATATCTTCCAATGGTCTACGATACTTACTAAAAATAGCCGGTACTTTATCTCTTTGAACTGAGTAGTTCATGATAGGTGACACACTAAATTCAGATCCATCTTTACTGTTTACTACGAATGAATTCTCTCCCTTATATTCTTTATGTTGAATGAACGTTGGGAACTCGTAAACGGCAGTTGTGAGTGGATTATAAAATACCATACCCGTAACTGCAACCACATCATCTACACCTTTATTGTCACCATATTGATTAACTTTGACACCAACGTGTCCCGCGTCGATTCTCTCACAAGAGAAGAATAAAAATGTTAGGGTAAAAAATCCCGCTACACCAATTAAAATACTTTTCATAATTTTTGTTTGTCTTTCTTTTTGTTGATTATTAAATTCTAATTCCATTTGGTCTAATTCTTCTTCAGACCTTCTATTACCATGGTCATCCCATCGTAAATTGTATCTATTAAATTTTTCCATATTGTTTTTAATTTTCTACCATTTCATACGTCATTTCAAAAATATCAGGTTTACATGGATAGTACTCACCTTGTACTCCTCTAATGATATAATCACCAATCGAAGCAATCATCTCACCCTCCAATGTTGGTATCTTAATACATTGTTTACCCTCTGAATCTTTTGAAACAATAAAATGTGACACTTCACTAATTGAGAAGCAATCTAAACATCTAAAATTACCATCGTATTGTACCGCGGTTATTACTACAGGTTTTTTTCTAAATCTTGCCATATTATTTCTTTTTTGTTTTTACTTTTGGATGTACGATATGTGGTTCTGTTTTCTTTTTATATATTCTTTTCTTCTTAACAATTTCTTCTTCTGAAATGTAATCTAATTCTGTTTCACCTGGTTCAATTGTAATATTATCTTTGGATAAAAAGTTAAATAGTTTTTTTGATTGTACAAAATAGAATGCAAATAAAAGTGAAAACATCCCCAACAATATTGATAGGATGTTTAAAAAAGTGTCCGAGGCAGTCAACCCCGGAAACACGATAAATTGAAAAATTAGACCGATACCAAATGCCATAATTAGAATAAATGGAATTATTGGATTTTTTTGCATACCGAGCCACCAATGTGAGGATGACTTTTCTAGAAACAAAATCGGCAATTGCTATTAGGACAACGAGTCCGATCGTTAAAACGAGGGGGTGTAAAATTTCACATGAATCGGCGGTGGCTCCGGCTTGTTGGAGTTGATGCATCAACCATTGTGAAAACTGAATTTTATAACTCATTGTAGCAAATATAAATTATCGATTTCGAATAAACAGTTATTCTTGCGACTCTTCTATTTTTCTCAGTAGTTTACTGGTTTGGCGTCGCTTTCAGGTGGTCCCGACAGGAATCGAACCTGTATCTAATGC
>ENA-OSIY01002157-OSIY01002157.1-marine-metagenome-genome-assembly--contig:-NODE-2157-length-10320-cov-5.476618_pt1 | contig 10320 bp, 26 predicted proteins | sample MGYA00237884_ERZ534233 | MGnify/ENA primary metagenome ERZ534233 (study PRJEB26412, sample SAMN06343840) | marine metagenome | isolation source: estuarine water | place: USA: Columbia River Estuary... | reverse complement strand
TTCTTAAATCTCAAATGTCCAACATTATCACACATACATGATATTGTTTTGAATATTACTTCCCTTGCTCCTCCTTTAATAGCTAGTTTAGGTGCGTTTAATCTTAATTCTCTGAATTTGCTCATAACTTTTCTTTTTATTTATACTGTAATATACGAAAAGAAGCTTACGCTTCTATGTCCTTAATTAACTTTTTTACCAAAAATAATATCTCGTCCTTTACATCATTGTGTATAATGCTTTCATTAACAAGTTCCTTTAAATAGGTTTGTAGATCTTCCATAATTTATATTTTTTATACAATTATTATACGAAATCAAATTGGATAACCTATGTCCCTAGCTCCAAAGTCTAGCTCTTCCATTTGTTCAAGTATAAACAATGCCTCTTCATTACTCATATTGTAGCGAATTTATCTTTCTTAGTCATTAATTTGACTTTACCAATCACTTCGTCAATTTGCATATCAACAAATCCTTGTGTCATAAACGGTCGTTTACCAGCTGCTTCTGCATTTGCTATTTCTTGCTTTAATGTATTTTTATACATTTCTAATCCTGTAATAATTGCATGTGATTCAAATCCATTTAACTTTGTCATAACTTTTTTCTTTTTATATTAATTTCTTTATTTATACTGTAATATACGAAAGCCCTTTTAATTAAGGGCTTCCTTTATTTATTTAACTATTTATTGTTCTGATCCAAAATTTTCATTATATGCTTCAACTTGTAAGTCTTCTTCATTTATTACAAATCCTTCAAGTACTGCCTCGACATGTTGTATTATTTCTCTAATATCTACATCTACTCTACTTAATTCAATTCTATTATCATAATTTAATTCAAACTCTGCACTATCTAAATCAACTAAATCATCACTATTATTATCTAATATTGATTCCAATTTGCTAGATATATTACTAGCTAGTTCTTCTGTAAGTCCTCCTGTTTCAATTTGCTTAATCAATTCAATAACTTTATCAATATCAACTTGTGATGATAATGCCTTTGCTGCGTTTAATTGTTCAATTAAATTTTCTTTTTTCATAATTTTTCTTTTTTTATTTATTTATGCTGTAATATACGAATCTTATTTTAATTTTAATATTCCTTTAATTAACATTTCATTTAATCTTTTAATAGTATTCTCTATAGTATCTCCTTCACCTTCAGAAGCATTTTTAGCAAATTCCTCTAACGAATCAAATTCATTATCACAATATGCTTCATCAACAAACATAGCAGCATCAGTAATTAATATCTCTTCATCACTCATCAAATCCCAATAATCATAATCAATTGAATCTTCTTCAGCAAATCTATTATTAATTAATTCTAATTCTTTTTCTTTTACAAATTCAAACTTCATAACTTTTTTTTCTTTTTTTATTTATACTTTAATATACGAAAAGGAGCTTATGCTCCTTCGTCCTTTATTATAATTCGTTATTTCTAAATAATAATTTCAATTCATTTTCTATTCCATTAGTAATTAACTCTGCTTCTTTTTCAACAATTAATTTATTCAAATCAATTCCTAATTCTAATAGTTGTGCTTTGAATTGTTTAAATGATGTATAATCTGCATCAATATCTATTCCTAGAAATTTTACATTATCAATATCTATACCTAAATCCATATCAACAATTAATTTACCTAATTGATCTCTGCTAATATAGGCCTGATGTATTAATGTTAACTCAATTGCATCGTTGTTACCTAATTTTACTTCTGTTTGGAAGCCTACCATTAATGTTTTGCTTGTAATTTTCATAACTTTTTTCTTTTTTTATTTATACTTTAATATACGAATTCTATTTTATTTATTTTATTCCTTTAATTAAAATTTTGCAATTTACTACAAATTGTTTCCCAAAGTAACTCATATTTTATCTCAAATTCCGTTGCTGGTGTGTCTTTAAAGCTTTCTCTTGTTATCTTTAATGACGATTCCCATTCTACATCGTTCATTGTAGAATCGATCAGTTCCACCAACTCATTGTCTGATTTTCCTTTCAATATAGATTCTGAGAATCCCCAATCCTCTTCCATTTCTTCTATCGAGTCGTAATTTAACAATTCTTCTTGTAATCTTACATCTCTTTCAAACTGTAATTCTTTTAATGCTGATTCTTTAAATTTCATATCTTATCTTTTTTATTTATACTATAATATACGAATTCTATTTTATTTTTCTTTGTCCTCTTTAATATACTTTCTAATCAACTTAAATATCTCAGAAATATCTGTAAATCCCATTTCCTGATCAATGCGGGCAGGCAAGAATGCAATTGTAAATCCATGATTACCATGGAATAGTTCGGTTACTTTCTTATCATTTATTTCATTAAGGTATATCCATGGAAGATTTCCACTTAGTTTAACTTTAATTCCGATTTTTTTTAATCGTTCAACAAACACTGTTAATATATCTTCTTTCATTTTCTTTATTTATACTATAATATACGAATTCTCTTTTATATCTCTTATTCCTTTATTAAGGTTAAAGTAGATGTCTTAACAATGTAGCGTCGGGTTTCATTTTGAATAGCACACGTTGTGTCGCCTTCTTTATACCACACTAATGTCCAAACACCTGAGTATGATAGGCATTTTACTTTATCGCCTTGTTTCATTTGTCAATTTCTAATTTAAAGTTTGTAATAGTTGCTTTAATTGAACCTTGTAGAAAACCGATAAGTGAAGCATCTGATACTTGATCATCATTCCATTTCTTATCTGATTCATCTAATACTCGCTGTAATACGTTAATGTAAATTTCTAATTTTTCTTTTGTCATAACCTTTATTTATACTATAATATACGAAAGAGATTTTATTAAATCCCTTCCTCTATTGCTACTTTTAAATCAACTACTGGACTACGATGTACACGAAGATCTGAAACTAACCAAATGTTATCTTTAGTAAAGCAATATGTTAATTCTTCACATGATTGATAGATACAATTAAATAAGTTAGGAACACTTTGATTTATTTGTTGATCAAATGGTTCACCTCTATCACGGTGATATGCAACTACAACACCCTTTTCAGGTTGAGCAAAGCTATGTTCACCTGTTGGATTTACATTTTCTGCTATGTATGAAATACTCCCTAATGCTATTAATTGTTCTACTTTTGAACGATTAGTGTAGTGTTTCTGTAATACTGCTCCAACACCACTAATATAACCATCAAAATGGCAATAAATTGATGTAGTTGTTCCGTCTTGGTTTTCAATTCCTATTCTACTTCTTGTTGACATAACTTTTCTTTTTTTATTTATACTGTAATATACGAAAATTAATCTTCTAATTCAATTCCTTGTTCACTTAAAAATTCAACATACGACATCATATCTTCCGGATGTGCTGTGGATTGATATTTTTCCCATGCTTCTCTTAATTCCTTTTCTGTCATTGTTTTTTATTTTACTATGTTTATAGCTTGTTCAATTTTGTCAAATAATAGTTTTAACTCATCAATATCATTAATAGCCCATTGTTCTGTTTTCAATACAAAAAATGCTCCATCTGTATTTGAAATACCTAAATCTGATGTACATTCAACTGTAAGTAACTCTATTCCACCCATATCAGTTGATGTACAATTCTCTTCTTGAGTGAACTCAAATGTAACTTTTTCTAATTTAACTTCTGACATAATTTCTTTCTTTATTTATACTATAATATACGAAATTTCTTTTATATTTTCTATTCCCTATCTTCAACTGTAAAACCAGCTCCATCTACTTTAGGCCCATTATCAATTACTGTTTCAAATTTAATTTTTCCATTTAAAAAACGACTAACTGTTAAAGTCTCTATATTTGTATCATTTTCGCAATTCGTTTTCAATTCAATAAATTCTTTTTTATTTGATAACGAACCTCCTAAATACCCAACTCCATCATATGATTTTATTCTATATGATCCGTATGGTTTTTTCAATTCAGTAATTTTCCAATCTTTATCAGTTAATAGATCCAATCGTTTTTCTCTATTTTTAATTGTTGCTGAGTAATGGTATCCACAGTTACCACAGTTTACATACTCTTCTCCCGTTTTGTAATAAAAGTCATCCATTGCCTCTAATTTACAATTCGGGCATTCAATATAGTCTAATACACTTCCCATTTTATTTAATTTAAATTTATTTCTATTCCTAAATTGAGCAAGAACAATGTCATATACATTTCAAATCTTGCCATTTCGATTTCCTCTACTTGTTGTTTAGCTGACTTTCTCATTGTAGTCCTTCAATAAAAAATGATAAAATTCTTTCATCGTCATCCTCTAAAATAGTATCAGTTAGCGCTTCAAATACTAGTGATAGTGTTGAGGCACGATCGATTTTTCCTATTAATCTAAAATGTACTTCCTTAAAATCTTTAAACCCTTTTACTTCACTTTCAACATCATCTATATTATTACATCCCCTAATATGATCCAATGAATAAAATTCTGCTTGTGAATATTCCATTTCAAAATATTCTATTAATTCCTGTTTACCTTTTTCAAAATCAAATTTCATAACTTTTTCTTTTTTTATTTCATCTAATATACGAACTTTTTCTAAATTTTCTCGTTCCTCAATTAAATATTTTACTTCATCTATTGGCTGAGACATAATCAATTGACGTAGCATTTGATCTTCCATTCCAATACTTCCTAGGAATTGTTGTGTTGTTTCTCCATCTGGGGTAAAACAGGCAATACATCTATTACCTTCGCTGCAAGTACATCTACCAATCCTATTTAGATTCTTTATGTCAGGGTACATTTCTGTAAGATAACCTTTTTCCATTACAACATTGAATTCCTCTATACTATTTTTTATTTGCTGTTCAGTTAAACCATTGTATCTATTACTATAAGTTTTATATCCAATTAAAAACTCAATTGTACCTAAATTAATAAAATCAGGTATGTGTTTTTTAACTTCCCATACACCATATTTTGGATTAGATAAAAATCCGGTTCGTTTCAAATAGGCCTTGTATGTGTGTGTTCTATAATTTGGATTATTATTCCATCTTTTCCACTGTGTTGAATCTTCTTGATTACCTACACTTGCAATTAATTCTTTTGTTGTAAATGTTTCACCTCTTGGTGTGTCATTGATAAACGTTTTTACTGCTTGAAATAAATTCTTTTTTTTCATAACTTTTTTTCTTTTTATACGATTAATATACGAAAGCTTTTTTAAATTTCTTTGTCCTTATTTAATTTATTTTTTATTTAGAAATTCATTGATACATTCTAATTCCGATTCTTCAGGATTATTAAATTTACTATTTCGAAATTCATCATACAGTTTAAGTGCTTTGTCCCACAAAACATCTAATTCTCTATTGTTTTGTTCTAATTGAGCAGCAATACAAAATACTCCATAATTGTTGTTTGATAATCTATTTTCTTTCATAACTTTCCTTTTTATTTATACTACAATATACGAAAGCCCTTTTACTTAAGGGCTTCCTGTTTTGAAAATCTATTTAACAATTCCTCTGAATTTAAATTATCAAACTCAGCATCGTGTTTCTTGTACATATATTCTTTATTGTTGTATGTATCTAATTTAAATTGAATATAACTACCTGATTCAAATTTAACTTCAATAACTTCAAACGAGCCGCTATATTTTGTCCAATCACTTTTAACTGTTATTACAGCATTTGGATATAGTTTTGTATATTTTTCAACTACAATTTGTTTTAAATTTGTTTTATTTTGAAAATCCTTTAACGCATCTTTTTGACATTCATTGTATTGATTAAGTTTTTCAAGTAATGTTTTAGGTTTGATATAGCGATATTGGCCTTGAACTGTTGAACATTGAACTTTATCTTTATCAACATCAATATTAAATGTAGCCTTTATTAATTCATTATTTGAAAACCTTAAACCCTTCAACACAACATCACCTGAATGAAATTCAGCTGTAACCTCTGTTTCAAATTGACCACTTCCGTATCCTATTTTAATATTTCTTGTTTCTAGGGATGATTTAAATGTGTTTTCGAAATCAATTCCCTTTTTAAAACCTGCTTCAACAAGTTCCTGTTCAAGTTGTTGTACTTTATTTCTTTGCCAATTAGTACTTTGGTTTATGTTATCAATATTGCGATCAACTTGACTTTGTTGTTCGGTAGTTAATACAATACCTGCAAATAAATCCAATTGATTCGGATCTTTAAAATTTTCTGTGTCTTTCATAACCTTTATTTTTCTTATTTATACTATAATATACGAATTCTCTTTCAATAATCCTTGTCCTTCACTAAAGTTTACTTAAAGTAAATATCATTTCAGCAACTTCCCCAGGTGTACATCTTGGCATAACGTCGTGATCTTGCTCTAGTGTGATCCATTTTTCATTTTGAAATAACATCCAATCACCCTTACTATCCCAAGCTGCTACCTCCGCTGTTGTTTCTCCTTGATCGGAATATGTTCCTTTTCCAAATACAACAGAAATAGTATTTCCATTGCCAAATTCCATTGAAAATCTTTCTATTCCAAATTCTTTATCATTTTCTGCGTTAAATGCTTTCATTTTCTTCAAATTTCATTGTTGCTACCATGTGATCAAGTAAATACTCTATTTTACCAGCACAATAATTATATTTTGGATAAACATCGTTTTCCACCATTTCAAAATAACATCGATCGTCTTTAATATAAATGAATTTTCCTCTCATTGTAGAAAAGCAATTACTATTTGCTATACGTCCAATTAGTTCATTTATATTTTTATGTATTCTGACTCTCGGTGTTACGTTATTCATTTTTTTAAGTAAAAAATTAATCCAATTAATACTGCAATTCCACCTATTAAAATAATGGATGCAATTGGAATCCATAATGGGGCTGTTACCCACCACCACGACCAACTAATGTTGTTTGTTAATTTTAATACTAAAAATATTAAAAATAAAATTGTACCTAATTCTAAACTTTTATCATTTTTCATTTTTCCTTTTATATTACAATATACGAAATCTCTTTTACTTTACCTATTCCTTTATTTAAAAAACCCACCCAACTTGCATCAGGTGGGGCAAAAGAACTGGTTATGAAGCAGTTGTGTAGTCAGGACAGGACTCGAACCTGCATCTCCTAATTAAGCGTTAGGTACTTTTCCATTTAAGTACACCTGACTAGCAAGTAGATAAAGCGCCTGATCCATGTACCACTGTGGGCGCTTTTAGTTTATTTGGTTTCATTTCATGGTCATCTACTTTTGTGTTGCTTAGGCCGCAACTGTATATTCAGCGGCCATTGCAAATAATTTTTGGTTAATTTCCATATCTTGTTTGAAATTCTTCACTTTACGTGCTTTTCTTGATTTAGCACCTGTTATGTATGTGAAATCACCATCTAATATTTTTTCTTGAATTACGTTAAATACTGACCATAAATCGCTTCCTTTATCTTCAGGTCGTGTTGGCTCTAGTAATTTATCAATATCAATTTTAAATGCTTCAACTTGCTCTTCTGTGAAACGTGTTGATAATGCTTTTTTAGCAAGCGCTTTGGTTTGATCTTCGTTTAATTCAATTGCTTTCATTCTATTCATTGATTCAACAGTTAATGGTAACAATTCAACCATCTCTTTGATTTGACCTTGCAATTCTTCAAACGTGTATCCCATGTGACGCATTTTAACATCATTGAATTGCTCAGTTGAAATAACTAAACCATTTTCACATACCATTCGAAACAAACCTGCAGTAAATGTAAATGCATTTTTTCCATCGTTGGAATTTGTTAATAGGATTTGTGGAAAAACTGTATCTCCATCTGCTCCATTAATTACTACATCGTTGTTACGAAATACTACTAGGTGTTTTTGGAAACCACGTGTTTCCTCTTTACGTGCTTTAACTTGTTTAGCATCTACTACATTCCATCCTAATTTTGCCATATCCTCAATTACTTTAAACGTTGGAATGTGCGTAAACTTGTCGGACACCGTAGGTGCTGCTGTTGTTGAGAAGATTGATGAAGCGCGTTGCTTAATTTCTTCTGTACTTAAAAACTCTTGATTGCTTAGATCCATCATAACTTTTTTCTTTTTTTTAATTAATAACTTATTTATCCTTTTTCTTATACATTTAATATACGAAAAATATTTTTAATCTCCAAATTTCCTGTACATTACTTTTAAAAGTAATTTACTGGTAGAATTTGCTGTCATCTATTTCTACTTCAATTTCATCGTCATTTGAGTAGTAATCATCTACAATTTCACCCTCTTCTTCTTCGTCTTTAGGTCCTCTATATTCAGGCAATAGTCCAATGTTTTCTACAATCCACCAAGTTCTATCTTTGTATAGATCAATTGGAACACCTTCAACTTCAGTTACCCCGTTTAATGTTAGTTGGGCTAAATGAGCGATTAAATCACAGGTTAAACCATCCATTTCTACTATATCAAAATCACCCGATTTAAACTTCGTTTTGATATTCATAAACTTTCTCTCAATCACATTTTTCTCTTTCTTAGCCATAACTTTTTTTATTTATTTAATTAATTTCTCTTTAAGTCCTCTTAACAATCCTTTTTTGTGTGCAACATAATCTTCTTCGAGTCTATATGGCCAAGCAATTAAATAAGTGTTTCTTTCACTCTTTGGATAAGTGTAAAAATCTTTTTTTAGTCTCTTTTTGGTCTTTCGTGGTAATCTAAATTTGGTTTTTATTATTCTTTGATTCATTTGTATTTTTTCAAATAATCTCTAATTTCTGCTGCTAATTCATATTCTTCATCACCCACTGCATGTTCCATCATACTTTCTAGCAATAAATTCCAATCACTGTTGAATTCATCCTCCAATAGATGTTGGATGAATTCTTTAGTTTCCTGTGGTAATCGGCTTTCTTGTATAACTGGATGTAAATTCATATTTCTCTTTTTATATACTTCAATATACGAAAACTTTCTTACATAAAATATTCCTTAAGCAAATGTTTCAGCTAATGCAAACAGTTGTTGATTCAATCTGATATCTTCCTTCATGTTTGTAATATCATGTGTTAGGTTTTCTTGTATACGGTTGAATACAGTCCATAAGTCATTGCTTTCATCCTCTACTCTACTAACTGCAAATAAATCATCAATGTTTATTTCATCTAAATTATCATATCTTAAGCTAGCTGCGTTTCGAGCTAATTTTCGCATATCTTCAATTGATAATCCTGTATGTTTCATTTCATTTACATCAGTTAACAATTTACTTGCTCTAACATTCATTGATGCAACTAAACGATCTAAATCTCTATAATTAATTTCAGTATGTTTAATTTTATTTTGTTCAAATCCGTCAAATGCAATTGCTCCATTGCTACATACTAAACGATACGTTCCTAAATCCATTTGTAGTGGAGATGATCCGTTACAACTATTTGATAGTGTAATTGAAGTAAATGCTTCGTTTTTACCTTGACTGTTTTGTATTGCAAAATCAGGATGTTGTAGTTGAATAAAGTTGTTTGATATTTTCCTATTTTTTCCTCTTTGTTCAGCAACACCTTTTAAATGCCATCCACTATCTTGTAATTTTGTAATTACATCTAGTGTTGGAATATAAAATTCCTTTTGTTTAATTTTTTGAACATTAATAACATTGTTTTGATCAAGCGAATTAGCAAATGCAATTGCTTTGTTTAAGTCGTTATCGACTGGAATAAATTTGTACTTCATAGTTTTTTATTTAATTGTATTTTGGTTTAACATTTCCTTTTTTATCAACGGTGTATCCGGTTGGTTTTTTTAAATTATCTGCTTTATTGTAACCGCCTTTTTTAGTTGATTTTCCTCCTGAACAGCTCATAGTTTTCCTTTTTTATTTAATTGAATATACGAAAGGGAGATTGCTCTCCCTATTCCTTGATTAATCTTCTTTTTCTAATTCAAATGAGTAATGTACTCCTTCCTTATATATTGAAAAAAACACTTTAAAATCCTTGTCGCAATCACGATTCTTTTCAAAGTGCAATGAACGCTCTAATCCATCTTTGCTACGTTCAACTTTGCAAAATGCTTCCATCATGTGTTTCAATCGGTTTGATCCTGCAAATTCATCTGATTTAGTCATTTGTTGTATATTGATGAACGATGTGTAATATCCTTGCGCATTACCGCCTTTTTTCGTTTCATCTTGTAACTTCAAAAACCACGATTCAGCTTGTTTTGATGTTCCTCCGTTTTGATCTTTATACATATCTAAAATTTCTGCAATTGAATCAATTCCTATTACATCGTATCCTAAATTAAATACATGTTCAACTGTTTCTTTGATATCATCCAT
>ENA-OSIY01002156-OSIY01002156.1-marine-metagenome-genome-assembly--contig:-NODE-2156-length-10321-cov-3.425029_pt1 | contig 10321 bp, 10 predicted proteins | sample MGYA00237884_ERZ534233 | MGnify/ENA primary metagenome ERZ534233 (study PRJEB26412, sample SAMN06343840) | marine metagenome | isolation source: estuarine water | place: USA: Columbia River Estuary... | reverse complement strand
ATTCCACCAGGATGGATTTTTACGAAATCTGTTAAATCATATAGTTTGTCGTGGATTTTATACCTATATCTCGGTTGTAATTGTGGGGTAATAATAGTTTTTGTATGCATTATATATATTAACATGGAAATATTTTTAAATAAAAATCGTTTTATTTAAAAGTATCACATTTGAACATAAATGTAATGATAAAATCTGAAATAAATATTGAACTATAAAATGATAAAAAAATATGTTAATTTATGTAATTATAAGTTCCTAAAAAAACTTGGTGAAAAATTTTATAGATATATTTTGATGTTCCCCCCGCCCCCCGTTTTTTTATTTGTATATCGTCTTTTATAAAGAGGATATATTATTATTATTTTATTAAAAAACATTTAAGAATATAATATCTAATACTATATATAGATGGACGATATGGGAGATGACCATAAATGTAATATATGTAATAAATTATATTCAAGTTATAAAACCTTATGGACACATAACAAAAATATACATAAATTAAAAGTATCTATTTGTAATCCAGTTGTAATCCCAAGTAATCAAAATGTAAATTATTTAGAAAAATCGTATAAATGTAAATATTGCGATAATAATTATAGTAATCGACAAAATAAATGGAAACATGAACAAAAATGTAAAATTATTTTTGATGAAAAAGAAAAACAAAATAATGAAATTAAATTAGCAGAAATTAAAATAGCAGAAATCAATAAAGAAATTAAATTAGCAGAAATTAATTCAAATAAAGAAATTAAATTAGCAGAAATTAATTTAGAATTAAAAAAAGTAGAAATTAAAAAAGAAAATTCTATAATACAAGCATGGACCATTTAGTCTAAAGAAATCAATATCCTAAAAATAATTATTTTGAAAATAAAATTTCGTTGGATAGGGCAATAGAGCTTATAAAACAAAACACCAGGCATTATGCTAAAAGGCAACTTACCTGGTTTAAAAAAGATGACGAAATAAAATGGTTAAATGCTACTGAACATCCCAAAGCCCAATTATTGGAGTTGTTAAACATTTTGGGTTAATACTTAAACCATCATTTTCATTAATTTTAGTGTCAGGTTTATTTTCTATCAAAACTCCGTCTAAAACTGTTCCACTAGCTTCAATATGTAAACCAGTAATTTTTTTAGCCTCGTTACGAGTAAACGTTGCGGTACCAGAATAGGCTGGTATACTAAATTCATCTCCACCATTTCGTTCTACAGGGGTTGTACCCATGGCAGATTTAAAGGATAATGCACCATTTTCTAAAATAACTTCAATTTCTGGCACTACACTACCTTCTGGAAATTTGTATTTACCTACATAAACTTTTAAACTGTCTTGTGCATACAAAGCAATTCCGGTAAAAATGGAAATGGCTAAAAGGAAAAATATTTTCTTCATAAAAATTATTTTGATAGGTAAATATATGATGTAGGGTATTAATTATTATTAAAATTTAAATCCAAGTGTTGCTACTACATTTCCTCGTTGGTTTTTTATAACTGCATATGTATTGGCTTTATCTGCTAAACGATACGCAAAATCAACATCTTTATTAAACGAATGTGCATAGGTTAAATCAACAAAAACACCTTTATTTCTATAGCCTAAGCCACCGCTTAAAATCATTCTATTTGCTTTTAATTCAGTTTCTTTGTATGGGTTTCCGTAGTAAGCAAAACCTAACCTAGCCATCAAAATAGTAAACTTTAACTCTCCACCAACTCTAAAATTAAAATTGCCTTTATAGTACCCTTTTATCACATTATTTAAATCCTTAAAATAGGCTTTTTCATTTTCAGTAGGTTCTTCATTATCGCTACCAAAGCGGCTTCCATTATGATGTACATACTCAACATCGGCAGTTATAAATGCTTTTTGACGTTTTACATTTTCCACTTCTCTAAATACATACGAGCCACTAAGTATTGCTTTAAAGGGGGTTGATTGTATGTATTTGCTTTCGCCTTTTACATTATTGGTAAATGTTTTAGAGGAAATAGTATAGGTATTTACAGGGCTTTCTAAAGCAGTACTTAAATTAGTTTCTTTAGTATCTTTTAAAAATAGAAACATTGGGGTATGGACGGAAAAGCCTATACGTACATATTCCTTAGGACGATAAATAACGCCAAGTTTTCCATTTAATCCAATTCCTTTAGTTGTAAAATCATCTGTATAAACAAAGTTGTTAAAGAAATTACTCGTTTTTAAACTCGTATCGCTTTCTTTAAATGTAGTGGTGCTTTTATAGTTTACAATAGGCATAGCAAGTGTTCCACCAAACAGCCATTTATCGTTTGTATTGTGGGCAAAACCTAGTGCCAATTCGTAAATTCCGCCTTTGGTAGTTTTAGTATATTCTTGTTTTAAAGCTTCATTTGCATCTAATATAAAACCAGTTGCAGGTTTTACAGTAAGGTTACCACCACTACTAAGCGTATCAATTAAAAAGGTATAAAATGCTGGTGCTGCACCATAAGCCACTGGTGAATTTGTAGATAATACATTGTTAATATTTACAGTAACCATTTCCTCGGCAAACTGCTCTGCCATAGAGCTAAAGTTATTTAAGCCATTATATTTTACGGTGTTATTAAAATCGGCTGTTTGTGTAAGCGCTAGGCTAAAGGCACTACTGCTTTTTTTATAGCGGTTATTATGTGCCCACACAAAACCTGTAGTACCTAAGTTAAAATTATTTAATTTATTTTTTTCTAGCGTTGTTCTATAAGTGCTTTTATTATTATTAAAAGCAAAAGCAGGCGTAAGTACAACTTCTTTAGTTTTAAATAAGCCAAGCCCAGCTGGGTTTACAAATGTGGCATTAATATCACCACCTAACGATCCCATTGCTCCACCAATTGCTATGTTACGGGCTGTACCACCTTGTGGGTAAAAACTGTAACGCTTAGCATCCTCGGGTATTTGTGCAAAAACAATGTTGCTGGTTAGTAGGCAAATGATAAGTAAATATTTATGCATAACATAAGTTTTTTGGTGAGCCAGTACTTAAACTGGCTTGGTTGTATAAAGGTTAATGAGTTAATTTTATTTTATTGCCCACCTCTTGTTGGTCGTGTAACACTTGATCCCGAGCTACTACCACTGCTACTTCCGTTTGATGAAGAAGAGCTTTTGGTGTTTGAAGATGGAAAGCTTCTTGTGTTACTATTACCTGAATTACTTTCGGATGTAGTAGGGGGGATACCCTCTTTAGAAGTAATCGCTCTAAAAATTTTGCCTACAAATGTTTGCTTTTTAGGAGTGCTTGGGTTGTAGTTGCTATTGTTATATTTTGGAGAAGAAGTTACCACTGTATTATTTTTTGTTGTAACCGTTTTTGCAGTTACTGTATTATAACCCTGATAAGCATTTAAGTTTATTTTACGGGGCACAGTATTTACTACTGGAATAGTTGTAAAAATTGGAGTAGGGTAATATTTAGGGTTATAATAGTAACCATAATTGTTCTGGTTACTATTCCAATGATTATAAGGGCTGTTGTTAAACGTATAATCGTAGTTATCAAAAACTCTCCAGCGGCGGTCTCTTAGCGTTTGGCGTATTCTTCTTTCCTCCGTTGATTGTTGAGCTAGGTCGTTTCTTTGTTCTTCTTTATCATCTTTATCTTTATTTTCCTCAAATTTTGCAGGAGAATAATACACATCATCGGGGGTTTGTCCACTTTTGTAAGCTGTGCTACAGCTGCTTATTGCAGCTACAGAAAAAGCTAAAAGTAAAAGTTTTGTATTCATGGTGTTTGTTTTTAAAACAATTTAAAAATGAAGTTACTATTTTTGTAGAAATTAGTTTTATTATTAAGGCTTCAAATGCTTTGCCAGAGTTGCTAAAGTATAGTTCTAAAGTGTTAAATATGTGCTAAATGATAGTGAGAGAGTTTAAAATTGAGAGGTGAAAGTGGTTAGTTATGATTGGCTTAATTTAGCACTCCAATAAAAAGTGAAGTATACTTATAATTAAAAAAATTATTAATAATAATAAATAAATAAAGTCTACCGTTGGTGGATTACTAACTATATGAGTAAAGAATTAACAACAAGAGCAGCAGATTATTCGCAATGGTATAACGACCTTGTAATTAAAGGCCAACTAGCCGATTACTCTGCAGTACGAGGCTGTATGGTAATAAGGCCTTACGGTTTTGCCCTATGGGAAAACATGAGAGATCAGTTAGATAAAATGTTCAAAGATACTGGGCATGTAAATGCATATTTCCCACTTTTTGTACCTAAAAGTTTATTTGAGGCTGAGGAAAAAAATGCCGAAGGTTTTGCAAAAGAGTGTGCTATTGTAACCCATTATCGATTAAAAGCCGACCCTGATAATAAGGGTAAATTAATGGTAGATCCTGAAGCAAAGTTGGAAGAAGAATTGGTTGTTCGCCCAACTAGCGAAGCTATTATTTGGAATACGTATAAAGGTTGGATACAATCCTACAGAGATTTGCCCATACTTATAAACCAGTGGGCAAATGTAGTACGATGGGAAATGCGTACTCGTTTATTTTTACGCACAGCCGAATTTTTATGGCAAGAAGGACATACCGCACATGCCACAAAAGAGGAAGCCATTGAAGAAACAAAAAAAATGTTAGAAGTATATGCCGATTTTGTAGAAACCTATATGGCAGTGCCTGTAATTAAAGGAGTAAAAACCGCTAACGAACGTTTTGCTGGGGCCGAAGATACCTATTGTATTGAGGCGTTAATGCAAGATGGTAAAGCATTGCAAGCTGGTACAAGTCATTTTTTAGGTCAAAATTTTGCAAAGGCTTTTGATGTAAAATTTAGTGATAAAAACAATGTGTTAGAGTTTGTGTGGGCAACAAGTTGGGGGGTAAGTACACGATTAATAGGGGCATTAATAATGGCACATAGCGATGATCAGGGATTAATTATGCCACCCAAAATTGCACCTATACAAGTAGTAATTGTACCCATTTATAAAGGCGAAGAAAGTAAGCCTATTGTGGATGAAAAGGCTAATGCCATTATTGCGGAACTAAAAGCTTTAGGCATAAAAGTTAAGTACGACAATAACGATAATGCAAGACCAGGTTGGAAATTTGCAGAATACGAATTAAAGGGAGTACCCGTACGTATTGCTATGGGCTTACGAGATATTGAAAACAATGTTGTAGAGGTAGCAAGAAGAGATACTAAAGAAAAAAACACCATGGCATTGGATGGGTTGGCACAACATATTGTAACCTTGTTAGATGACATACAACAAAATATTTACAACAAAGCATTAGCCTACAGAAACGAACATATTACCCCTGCAAATAATTGGGATGAGTTTGTAAAACTATTAGATGAAAAGGGTGGATTTATAGCTGCCCATTGGGATGGTACACCAGAGACCGAAGAAGAAATTAAACAACAAACCAAAGCAACTATACGCTGCATACCATTAAATAATAAACAAGAGGATGGAATTTGTATTTTAAGTGGTAAGCCAAGTAAAGAAAGAGTGTTGTTTGCAAGAGCATACTAAGTTAATTAAGAATTAAAAATTAGGAATTTACTACTTGAATTTTCACTAATTAGTTTTTAACTCCTTGCAAACTCTTTCTATAGTGTCTTCTATTTTTGTGTAGGTAAAATTAGGAAGATGTTTTAATAGTTTACTATTATCAAACGTAACTTTTGCTAAGGCCGTTTTTGTTGTTTCTTTTGTTAGTAAAGGATCATTTTTTGTAAACCAACTTTTTATAGCCTCTACCCGCCAAGCCAATGCAGCAAAAAATGGAGTTACTTTTTTGGCAGGTTGTTTTTTACCAAATCCCTTTGCTATTAAATTAAATACTTGTTGATAGGTTTTATTTTCGGCACTTACAATAAAACGTTGTGCAGTAATATTGCTTTGCATTAAGTCAATCATAATTTTAGCAACATCTTTTACATCCACAAAGCCAGTGCTACCTGTTGTGTACCAGGGAAACTCGTTGTACACATTTTTAAAAATTTTTGTACTACTATCTTCCCAATTTCCATTACCCAAAATTATTGTTGGGTTTACCATTACTGCATTTAACCCTTCGGCAATACCCCGCCAAACTTCCATTTCGCCAAGGTATTTACTTTGTCCGTAGGCACTATTAGTAGTTTCTGGCGTCCAATTCATTGTTTCGTCAATAGGTTTATCTTCTCGTATTCTTCCTAAAGCTGCTACACTGCTTACATACACCATTTTTTTTACCCCAGCACTTAACGCAGCATTTACAACATTAGCCGTACCCTCAATATTTATTTTAAATAGTTGTTGCTTTTGTTTTGGACTAAATGAAACAATTGCTGCACAATGATACACTTCCTCAATACCTTCCATGGCTTCTTCTAATCCAACAATATCCAAAATATTGCATTGAATTTGTTGTACTAAACTATTATTGAAAATGGCTAACGGCGTTTTATTGTACAACGCTTTTATGGGTTTGCCTTGTTGTAGTAATTGTGTAATTAATTCGTTGCCTAATAAACCTGCACCGCCTGTTACTAAAATCATACCTCCAGCCCCTGAAGGGGAGTTATTAATGTTTTGCAAAATGTATTATTTAGTTATAGTTGTAAAAGCCTTTGCCCGTTTTCTTCCCTAGTTCGTTAGCGGCTACTTTATTTATTTGTAATGATGATGGTTTAAAACGCTCTTCACCATTAAAGGCATGGTACAACGATTGTGTTACGGCTAAATTAATATCCATACCAATTAAATCCATCAGTTTAAATGGGCCCATTTTAAAACCCGTAGCTTCCATAAGTTCATCTACATTTTCAATGGTTGCATTACCTTGCTCAACCAAATTCATAGCTTCTAAATAATAATGCCTGGCTACTCGGTTTACAATAAAACCCGGAGCATCTTTACAAATTACTGGCGTTTTATTTAACTGTTTACATAAGTCATAAACAGTTTGTGCTGCTTCATCACTTGTTTGCTCCCCTTTTACAACCTCTACCAATTTCATTAATGGGGCTGGGTTAAAAAAGTGCATACCTACCACCCTTGCCGGGTTTTGTATGCCTGCTTGTATTGCAGAAATAGATAAAGATGAGGTGTTGGTTGCAAAGATTGCTTCACTATGGTTAACCTCTGCCAATTGATTAAATATAGAAACTTTAGCTTCTACTTTTTCTACAATAGCTTCTATAAAAACATCGGCAATACAATCGTTGGTATCGGTAACAAATTTTATTCGGTTAAAAATAGTTGACTTTTCTTCTACCGAAATTTTTTGTTTATCTACCAAGTAGTTTAAATTTTTTTGAATAGCCGTTTTTGCTTTTTCTATCCCTTCGGTATTAATATCATACAACAAGGTATAAAAGCCGTTTTGTGCACATACTTGCGCTATACCGCTACCCATGGTACCAGCTCCTATTATGCAAATGGTGTTAATATTTTCCACTATTTTTTTTTGATTTAACAGTTAGCTTACCAACAGCAATTTTTGTTTTGCCAAAAGAATTACACTGCACCAGTAAACTGCTTCAAAAATCTAACATCGTTTTCGCTAAACAAGCGTAAATCTTTTATTTGATATTTTAACATAGTAATACGTTCAATACCCATCCCAAAAGCAAAACCGGAATATTCCTTGGAATCAATTCCTACATTTTCCAATACATTGGGATCTACCATGCCGCATCCAAGAATTTCTAGCCATCCTGAGTATTTGCAAACATTACACCCTTTACCATTACAAAGCGTGCAAGAAACATCAACTTCTGCACTTGGTTCTGTAAATGGAAAATAAGACGGGCGCAAACGGATTTTAGATTTTCCGAACATTTCTTTGGTAAAATACAATAGCGTTTGTTTTAAATCGGCAAACGAAACGTCTTTGTCGATGTACAATCCTTCTACTTGATGGAAAATACAGTGCGAGCGCGACGAAACGGCTTCATTACGGAACACCCTTCCCGGAGAAATGGTGCGAATTGGTGGTTTGTTGTTTTCCATGTAACGTACTTGCACCGATGATGTATGCGTACGCAACAATATATCGGGATTGGTTTGGATGAAAAACGTGTCTTGCATGTCGCGTGCCGGATGGTATTCTGGTAAATTTAATGCGGTAAAATTATGCCAATCGTCTTCAATTTCTGGTCCTTCAGAAACGTTGAAACCGATGGTAGAAAAGATCTCGATTATTTGGTTTTTTACTATTGAAATAGGATGACGAGAGCCAATAGTCAATGGTTCAGCCGGACGTGTTAAATCGCCATAAACCCCTTTAATTTCAACTTTACTTTCTAGTGCTTCTTGTATGGTTTTAATCTTTTCTTCGGCGGTAGTTTTCAATAAATTGATGACTTGCCCAAACTCTTTTTTCTGATCGTTTGGCACCAATTTAAATTCGGCAAAAAAGTCATTTAAAAGTCCTTTTTTACCTATGAATTTGATGCGAAAAGCTTCTAGTTCGGCTGCGTCTTGGGTTTGAAAAGCTTGTGCTTCGGCAATATATTCTTTGATCTTATCTGTCATTTCCGTTCAATAGTTGAAGTGCAAATTTAAGAAATTTGTTTCAAGTTTAAGGTTTAAAGTTTAAAGTTTTCGTTTTGAATTTAGAGTTTACTTCGTTTGGGCTATTGCAAATTAATCAATATATTCTTTTTCGAGAAAATAATTCACAATCGCTTCCTTCATTAAAACCGATTGCTCCCCCGCTTTTAGTGGAGGCAATTCTTCTTTAACGGTATAATGAGGCCAACCTTCTGCATCTACATAATCAAATTCATAAAAACCGTAAGGTTCTAATAATCGGCAAATGGCAATGTGCATCAGGTTTAATTTCTCATCTTTCTTATAGGCTTCGTGAATTTTACCTAGCTCTTGAACTCCAATTAAATAAATTATGGCATCTAAATCTAAATCTTCCCCTTGTGAAAATTGATCTGAAAGTAGGGTCACCAAATTTTCCCAGCGCTCTTTGAGTTGTATATCTCTTGACATTTAAAATTAATTGTGAATTAAAAAATTATAAATTATAAATTAAAAAATCTGAAATTTGAAATCTGAAATCTGAAATTTGAAATTTGAAATCTGAAATTATTTGGGTAAAGATACCAACATAATTCTTTTATCTTTGCTCTTTATACTTTTTACAGGAGTTATTTAGACATTTTTCTTGGCGGATTATTAATTTACGGGTTTGTTCGTGGTTTTTGGAATGGTTTTTTTATTGAATTGGCTTCTTTCATTTCGCTATTAGTTGGAATTTATGTTGCAATAAAGTTCTCTTATATAATGAAATCAATAGTTGCAAGTCATGTTTCTTGGAACCCTAAAACCGTTCAAATGGTAGCTTTTATAATTACCTTTATTTTAGTGGTAATAGGAATTTCATTTTTGGCAAAATTTCTTACTAAAATGGCTAATTTGGCAAGCTTGGGAATTGTAAATAAAGTAATGGGAAGTGTTTTTGGACTTTTAAAAATGATTTTAATGCTAAGCGTACTTTTAAGCTTATTTCAAAAAATTAATTTTGATTATACTTTTGCAAATAAATCTACGATTGATAATTCCTATTTTTTCAATCCGATACAGAAAACAGCCGAAATAATTTACCCTTCAATTGAAGAATGGTATAAGGAGATTAAGGTAAAATCTATCAAATAATTCTTACTTCAATCTCTTAATTGCACTGTTTTCAATCCAACCTTCGTTTCCATCGGTAAGTTGAATTTTGTCCCAATTGTCTAAGCTTTCAATCACATAAACTTTCGTTCCTTCGTGTAGTACAAAAGCATCAGTAGCACCATTTTTAGGTTCACTTTTTACCGATACAACTTCAGAAAATACAATTGCTGGCTGGTCGTTATTGTATTGATTTTTTTCAAAAATAGCAGCCGCAACACTCACAATTAATAGTAACATTGCAAAGAACATTCCAAAGAAAAACAATCTTTTTGAAACGGTAATCTGTGAGAAATAGTAGCCAATAAAAAATAATAAAAACACTATTGATAATCCAACGGCAATTCCTCCCCAAGTATTGTAATGAAAGGTGTTGGTGAAATCTTGAATCAGTTTATTGAAACCTACTTTTTCTACTGTTTTGATATCGTCAATTTGTAGTTTTTGAGCAAATTTAAGGTTGTTTTGAATTTCGGCATCGGTTGGATTTAACAACAATGCTTTTTCATAATTGTAAATTGCAGGGGCAACTTTATTCAATTTGTAATAGCAATTTCCAATATTAAAATACAATTCTGCCGATTGCTTTTTCGCTCTAAAAACGCTTTCATACGCCGTAATGGCTTCTTGGTATTTCCCTTTTTGATAC
>ENA-OSIY01002155-OSIY01002155.1-marine-metagenome-genome-assembly--contig:-NODE-2155-length-10323-cov-5.264786_pt1 | contig 10323 bp, 13 predicted proteins | sample MGYA00237884_ERZ534233 | MGnify/ENA primary metagenome ERZ534233 (study PRJEB26412, sample SAMN06343840) | marine metagenome | isolation source: estuarine water | place: USA: Columbia River Estuary... | reverse complement strand
AGACGGCATACGAGATTTCTGCCTGTCTCGTGGGCTCGGAGATGTGTATAAGAGACAGATATGTCACAGGTACAATTGCCGATATTTGAAGTCAATTTACTTCTTGAAAAGTTTGAAAGTTCCCTTCTTAGCCTTGAAGCCAAGCTTACGAAGAGAACGGATACGACGAAGCCCAATTGCATGCTTCTTCTTGCTTACAATGCGGCCCTTGCGTGTCTTCATCAAATCCTTACGCGTCAAGCCCCCCGGGGTCTTCTTAGCTGTCCCATGCCAAACCTGAGCCTTTGAACCAGAACTCTTCATTTTACGCGTAGCAGCCATTATACTATATTCGTATAAAAAAACATAGGCTAATTAGAATGTCTAGGGAACTCATCGGGTTTGCTGTCTTGGCCCTAGTATGTATTGTAATTAGTCCGTTTTACAAGGGGCCTGTTATAGATGTACAGCATAAAGCAATTGCTAAGATTAGTGAAAAGAAAGTAGTAGTAAAAGCCAAAAACTCAAAATCCATTATTCTTTTGAGTGATAGTTTTTTACCAACAACTATTGCAGGTTCTGAATTAAGCGCATTTGAAACTATAAGATACTTGAGAAAACGTGGTCATAATATAACTATCTACGTGAAAGAATGGGAAGTCGCAGAATATGACGGATTTAAGATTTACAAGTATGATTTGAATGACAGGACATGTAAGGAAGCAATTATAAATTGCGACTTAGTATTTTTCCAAATGGGAGATGACCCTAAAAATCTAGAAATTGTAAAACATAGAACAGCACCTGTATACGTATTTATTCATTTAGTAGACAGATATCCATGGCTTCTACAACAACGCATGGCATTTCCGATATCGGTTGTTTACAATAGCAACATGACACAAGATAAATTGCCTACATTACATGATAACATGCGCATGGTTCCATATGTTGAAACTGAACGATTCAAGGCTCTAAGAACCCAGACAATCAAAAATGACGTAATCTGTTTAATTAATTGTAATGAGAACAAGGGTGGTGAACTCTTCAAGGAGTTGGCATATAAGATGCCTGATGTACAATTCCTAGGAGTGAAAGGTGGATACAGCAACCAGGTGATCGATAAAAATCCTCCGCCTAACTTAAAATACATTGAAAATCAAAAGGATATTGTAACTGTATTTAGAAAGATAGGTATCTTAGTCATGCCTTCAAAGAATGAAACGTGGGGTAGGACAGCTGTAGAAGCGATGGCTGCAGGTGTTCCTGTAATACACAGTGAGGCAGCTGGCCTAGTAGAATGCGTTGGTGGTGCAGGTATAATGTGTGTCCACGATGACAAGGGTGCCTGGGAAGATGCGATAAGACGCCTCATCTCAGATAGAGCTTACAGAGAAAGAATAAGACAATATGGATTTAAGAGAGTAGAAGAAATCCAAGTGGAGCAAACAAGGGGTCGCCAAGAGTTGGCAATTAAAGTCGAAACATAGTAGATGGATCCGATTGCGGCATTTGCTGGAATTATAGGACTAAGTAATATTAGTTATGTACGAGAGATAGTGGCTGGATTAACTGGTAAAAGAGGTCTAAGTAATACCACTGGGGCGAGAGTTATAAGAAGATATTCTGATAGAATTGTGAGTATGCCAACATTAACATTCGGTTTAGATCCCGGTGGTAGAGTAGACCGCGGAACAGTTACTATTGGAGGGATGAGTGAGCCAGTTTTAAAAATAGGAGGTGGAACATACGGAACTATATTTCTTGGAACTACGTCACAATTTGTTTATAAGCGTATGGTCATGCTGCCAGAAATCAAGGATGCTAAAAGGATCGAAGAATATCACAGAGAAATATTTATAGAAGCATATATTCAATGTGTTTTACAATGTGATCCACGGTTTGGTAAGAATATTGCTCGTATTGAAAAATTATATAGAGATGTCGAAGTAACACGGGCTAGCTCGAATTACACATATTATTATAAGATGGAAAGTATCCCATATACACTTGACAGACATTTGCAAAGACCTGGTAGAACCAAAGAGGATAATTTAAAATTAATAAGTGATTTAGCAGATGTATTAGAATATTTTAATCGTAATTATGGATTTAGACATCGTGATTTACACGCGGACAATGTCATGTTCGCTGAAGACGGGACATTAAAACTAATTGATTTTGGCCAAGCTTGTATAAATCAACGTGGAACTGTATACTCAGTCAATGATATAGAGTGTTCATCATATGATATTCTTATATTTTTAACATATATATTACAATACAATATAATGAATAATATATCTGGCGAAATAAAGGCCCTATTGTCTGATAAAGAATTAAATATATATGATGAATTGGCTAAAAGAGACCCTGATATACCTACTTTTCACAAGGTATATCATTATATAATAAGCCGTAAGCAGATTTATCCGTGGTCAGATGCGAGTATACGTGATAGATTTATTCGAAATATAGGAGAGGCTAAACTAAGACCTGATAAATTAGTTGAAGCATGGAGGCAAATAAGAGAAGCTGCTGTTCCAAATAATAATGTAGATGAATTCTGTTTATTAAACCCATTAACATGGTTCTGTAGAAGAAGAATAACTAGAACAGCAGGTGGGAGATTAAGAAAATTAAGAAAAACAAGAAGTAAGAAATTAAGAAAGAGATAATCTATGCACCTTTTTTTCAGTCAAAATCTCTTCAATCAAGGATTCCATTTTCCTGGATTTAAGAGAGTAGAAAAATTCAAGTAAATAAGAGTTGGTAATTAAAGTAGAGAGTGATTGAAAATAGGAGAACCTTTCTTAATTAAAATTAAAACTTTATCATTTTGTATCATTCCAGAGCTTCTACGATCATGTTCAAGGTCTACAAAAAATATTTTTTGAAATTCATCAGTAACATCTTTCAAGTCTTCATAAAACCACGATTCATCGAATGCCTTCCGTATATCTTCAATGATAATCATACCACCTGGTTTCAAGAAGGGAATGGACTTATGAATAATTCTTATCATGTCATGATAATAATGGGTAGAATCATCAATAATACAATCATATTGAACATTTACTTCTTGAAATGGTCCAACAAGTTCAGCATCATTCCTCACATTCATATAATTTACAGTAATACGAGAATTGTCTGAATGATTTTCCTTCCAGTTATCTAACCATACTTTCATGTATTCATATCCATATATTTTAGCATTTGGAAAATAGTCATTCCACATACAAAGAGACCTGCCTTCAGCAATACCTATCTCACAAAAATTAATTGCATCATTGCTATTTTTGTGAAATAACGCATTATATAAAAGAGAATATGGATGGCAATGATTTCCATCATTAGGGCCAGGGTTATCTCTTTGAGATGATTTATCTATATTATATTTCTTAGAAAGTAAACACAGGTCTGATACAGAATTCTTATAATCAATATATATAGAAGGAAACTTAGATAAGCAATTTAGTTTTGTAAGAGAGCCATTTACAAGATACACTGTGTCTTTTCTTGTTGACTTAAATTCAGTAAAATTAGAATTAAATACTAGGATATGAAGAATATTAGACCATGTAGCATGAACTGTATTATTATCAACCCACTGGTAGCTACCAACACCAGTAGACCACGGGATAGATACTGTAGAATTTTTAAGAAAACTAATTGTCATTTTTTCCCATGTATATGTTCTACCAATTAGGATATCGTCCATTATATAATTACATTTGATTAATGCTTTAAACTATAGAGACAATCGCGGTACCTTACCATTCAAAATCTCTTCAATCAAGGATTCCATTTTTCCTGGATTGTAGACACCTGCGAAATGAACTAAGAAATCCCCAGGTTCCCATAAGGGCTCACCTTCTCTACCCATCAAATAAGCATTAAATCGTTTGTGTTCTCTTGTTACCTGTATTTTCTCTTGGTCTCCTTTATTCTCTTCTAGCTCCTTAATCATTGCCATATTCTCCCACCAAATGTGATATGTACAATCTTTCCTGGAATTTACTCTTGTCCAAAAATCTCTGAGCCATTTGGAATTTCTCATCAAGACATTTCCACTGTTCAAATGATGACATGCATCATAGATAAAAAGGAGGTCCTTTTCTTGAGGTAACAAGGGTAAAACATGCTCTTCTACTTTCAGATTTTGATTTGTAATTAAAACATCTGCGTCAGATAACCATACAAGAGCACCTTCTGCCAACTTATTCAAGATGCTAAGAAGAAATGGAACCTTTGACCATGCTATTGGTCGGTGTCTATCCCAGAATTCTTCGCCACCTTCTATATAAGTGTAACCATGCTTATTTGCGTAATTGCGCTTAGATTCAAGTGCTTTCTTTAGCGATCGACGATAATCGACACCAATCGCTAAAGTAAGTATATGCATTTCAACTAATTAAACTTACATATGTAAAGTTTAGACCTTATAAGAAACAGCCTTCCTAGGCCTTAGATCATACGACTTCTTTAGAGAAGTAGAATTCGCAGTTGAAACAACATTGACCGTTAGAGTGTCATTTGAAGAAAGAGGCAGAGAAGTTCTCTTTGTTAGATTTTGAATAGTAGCAAGAAGGCTTCTATAATCATCGAGGATGAATTTAGCAATGTCAGAAAGAGGGTTCATTTATAATATATAATATAGAAAATCCTTTAGACGTTTTCTCTTGTATCGAGAGGGTCTTTATAAGGTTTTCTTCCAGGGTATAATTTGAGACCCATCTTATAAAATGAAAACGCAGTCCGATGTCTCTCAAGGACCCATCGTACCCTCCAACCCATTCTAATTATACTCCGTTCTCGTAATTCACGTGAAGAAATATGATACTTTCTAAAAATATAAGTTGCCTTCTTTCTATAAGCTCTGACGGATTTTTTATAGTTATCCACCTCCTCTGAATTTCTTATAAATTCTACACCCTCATTTAAATCATTTTGCATCTGATTTATAGAATAGAGGTGTTTATGAATGAATTCTTTTCTACCTTGTCCTATTAAATTTCTAACAGCACTATGCCTGGCATTTACACTTGAAATAGTATTTTTCAATTCATTCACATCCTGCTTAAAATCCTTGCGTTTCCGATAAGAATCTATTAAAATATTCTCGACCTTTGTTATAGATTTTTCTTTTGATCTAACTATCTTTCTTACATACTCCCAGGTATCTATATCACATTCTTCTACTCCACATCTAAATGCGTCATTGTAATACTGATGAACCATTGTACATGTTGTATGAAATTTATGGCCACAAATAAATGTAGTAGTTGGAACATCTTCGGTATACGCCCATGACTTCTTACAAAAAAGACATCCATCTCTATAATTGTCAATAGGAACTTCTGAGACTACATTCTGTAAATCTGAGTATTTTTTGTATAATTCTTCATTTAACTCTTCCCCTACCTGCCTTACACGCCTTTCTCCATATAGATTATTTTCTGGGCGTAATAATACATCTTCTGCAGGGTCCCGTATGAAGTCTAGCCATTTCTCTGTATCCTCTGGATATCGTTCAATGTATTTTTCAAGTATATCTAACGAAATATTATTAGTATTAGGCGTAATGTCCATTTATTTATAATTATAGAAAATTATTTAGGCCATTTATCTTCCAGCTAAATACATAGGATACAACCCTTCCGTTTTTTAAAAACAGGGCTCATGTATTCATCATAATCATTAACCAGGTCATACACTCTTTTTACATCCAAATTATCTGCAAAGATATTTCTAATAGATCCCGCTGTATTTTGGTCGCCAAAAACTCTCATCAAATATGATTTAATTTTTTCATCCACTGGATTCATCGGGTAAATATCTCCATGCAATGTGTTAAGCACATACACAATATTAGTGAGCATGTCATCTATAAATTGTACCATCCTCGGGTTATCGTTACAAACCTTCTCTTTAATTTCCCTAAAATCGAGAATAGACCCACTTCCCTTTTCAATACCAACATAGTCCCAATATGCATCAGTCAAAAAACCATAGACGCTTAGTCCAGGTCTAGATATACTATCTGCCCCCCTTTCTGGAAAACTTCTGGATTTATAACCAGCAATAATTGGATAAGCATATGAAGATATATGTCCGTATTGTCTAGTTCCAAATGTTCCACCGCATAAATTATATCTAGGTTGTGAAATGCGCTGGTAAAATTCTGCAACAAATTTTACAAATGTTAAAACTGTTGGATTATATTCAGTCATTGTATTTCATTATATCAGTCTTTTTTTAAGCTTGGCGGTAGCCCTACAGTAAAAATTGAACTTTCAGTTTTTTGTTTTACATGTAAGCAATGCCATATGATTACAAGAAAAATAACGATGGTCACTATGTTTGCACTGTGTGTGCTGAGGTTAAGGTAAATCAGAATACTATGCATTATCATATGAAGAAACATGAGGGTAAGCAATCATATGCATGTAAGTCATGTGACAAGAAATTCTATCAGAAATATGCCCTCGATGACCACGTGAAACTAAATCATTCTACAACACCAATTGTAGAAATCAAATGCCCATTTACAGACTGCGAACTTTCATTCATCAAGAAAGAACATTGTCGTATTCACATTGCTCGTAATCATCTGAAGAAAAGTTTGGATCCTTTAATTGAGAAAAAAAAGGATTCCAAGGTTCATTGTTGTGTTCCCTGTAAACGTGACTTTAACTCATACCCTGCTATTCTTTATCATACAATGGATCATATGAAAAATGATCCATTATATAAGGATATGTTGAAGATTATTTAGATTTCTTCAAAATCATAATACCCAATCCGTTCCACCATCCATCCTTAACGCCAATATACTCTGTAAATATTTCTTTTTCATATAAAACATTTAATTTTAAATTTTTGACTGCATCTTGCGTTCCCTTTCTTACACGTTCATAATTCCAATCATCTGCCATAAAAATAAACATATCATCAAGGCAATTATAATAATATGCTAAGGCATTATACTGGTCTTCATATGTATGTTCTCCATCAAATAAATATATATTAAATTTCGGCAAAGAAGCTACATCAACCTTGAAACAATCAGATTCGATGAATTGAACTTCGTTATTTCCCTTGAATTTAGAAAGATTATTCAAGAAATCAACCTTTGGCCCTCCAAATGTCGACCAATTATCAATACAGAATACGTTCGCTGTATTTCCATACATGGCAGAACATACAGATGAACCCTTCCATGTTCCAATCTCAAGATATCTAGCATCCTTTAAAGTTAACAAGTTATTGTAAAAATGCCTTGTCTTAGTCCCAGTCATACCGTCCATACCAAGAATATCTGATGTAATCTTTGATCGACAAATTTCAGCCTCTCTTAAGGCAGACTCAACATGATTTTTAAGATCCATATAATACTCAATATCAGACCTTGTATTTGTCATATATTGAGTTACGATACTTATAATTTAAGTAGTTAATTATCCCCAGTAACCGTATTTAATTGTATAAATAAATTATAAATATTATATCCAAGGGCTGCAAATCCTAGAAGCAAGGTCGCCTCAAAGAATGCTCTTGTTGTTGCTTTACCGTAGTAACCAATTATAAAGAGCACAGGTGCAACTAGTAATATGTGTATTAGATTTACCCATAAACTTGAAGAACCCTTTAACCATTTAGTATATAGCCTAAACAGATGATACGCGAAGACAAGGATGGAAAGTATAATAAGAGCCTTATAAAGCCATTCCGGAGAACTGGCCCTCTGGATGCCTACATATATAAGCAAGGGGCTAACGAAGAGGATATGAAAGAGATTAAGAATAGTGTGATGATCAATAGCCATACTATGGTAAGTGAGGAAAAAAAAGAAAGTATTATGCATATATTTACAGACGGAGCATGTCCTGGAAACGGAAAACGAAACGCTAACGCTGCTTGGGGGTGTCTTCTTGTTTCAGATGATGGTTATATTGTGCTTGACCGTCTTTCAGGTGCTATACCTCTTTCAGAGCCTCAGACAAATCAACGCGCCGAGTTAACTGCCTTGCTAAGAGGTCTTGAATTAGCTGAGAAACAATTAAGTCGGATAACCGATTTGAAAAAGGTTCAGATTTGGTCAGACAGCGAGTATTCGATTAATTGTGCATCTGTCTGGGGACCCAAGTGGAAATCGAAGGGTTGGACAAAACAAGGTGGTGAAATTCAACATCTTGATTTAATTCGTGTTCTAGTTGATAAGACTTTGTTATTAGGGTTCAAGGTAGAATACCGATGGCTCAAGGGTCATAAGGGAGGTGAGTCGCAACACGTGTTCCCTTGGATGTTCAATCATCAAGTGGATGCTTTGGCTAACTCTGCCTTACGTTAGTATGCGTTAGTATGCGTTAATAAAATTGAACAACGTGTCCCTAGTTGAATAGCATGGACGTTGAAGAGTGTGTAGCATGGACTAATATACCGCATGGAAGAATTTACAAAGAGCCATTGAAGGGGCCAAATCCCAAGGGGATGACTGCCTGGTTTGATAGGTATGTCTTTGCCGATAAGGGATACAAGGTACTAGGATGCTTCTCGACTAATAACATACGGTGTGTCCCACTAGATCCGAATAATATATATGACCAGATGATTATTACAATGGATGAGCACCGTCATAATTACGAAGACAGCGAGTGAGCTATACCTTATTCCACCATCTCCTGGCACTCTCAGATGATTTTTTAGCATCTCTGGCTAAATCAGAATCTGTTGTCATATATGTTTTTCCTTTTAGTAAAAAAGAACTTACACGTGCATAGCCCCATTGCTGTTCAGTAGCACCGGGTCTATGTCCAGTTCTCCAGGCCGCCATACCACGATTAAAAGAAGCCTTAATATATTTGAGTGGAACTCCAGTTACCTTGGCACGGTCTTCTAAGGATTTAACTCCAGGGAACTTTCTATTCCATTTCTGAGTATAACCTGATTTTTTAGTTTTTACACCTCTATCTGTTTTAAAACCCAAATAGGCTTTCGCATTTTTCCATGAGCGGGAACCAAATTTCTTGATTTCCTTGAGCCTTTGTGTCTTCTTCTTTTTAGAAAGACCTCTATAATATTTCTTGGGATAGTAGACCTTTCGGGTCTTCATTCTATTATATCAATTACTTTTTGTGCCTGGTCAATGGAACATTTTACCCAGCATTGTTCGTAAGCCCAGGATTCATTACACATATAGAGATTAGGCATATCTGGCAACGGTTTAACAGAAGCCTTGGACACTTTATTGAAGTCGTACGGCCCGAAGGGCCCTGGTATCCAATAAGAACATCCATCTGACCAGGGGTGGACTTTGAAGAATAGAGGATCTGGTATTTGTATGTCAGGAAAAAGAGAACGAATTTGTTTCATTACTTCTTCCTCGGGGTTCTTTTGTTTTATCCAGTATTCAGCTTCAGGACCATCTGTATAAGAAATCATAATGGTTCCCTTGGTAGGATCCATTGGTAAAACATAGCGGATTGGCAAATCACAAAGAAACTTTTTTATACCTGCGAACCATGCTTTACCATTTTCCAAGGGAAAAACAGCATACATGCGGACAAGTGGTCTCATTTTCACCTGATTCATAATTGGCAGTGTAGTGAGACACGGCAATTTAACTGCTGCGTCTCTCTGAACTGCAACTATAATCTTAGAAGCCGTAATGGCCTTCTTTCCTTTCAATAGAATACTGGTCCCTTGAATATCTGTTACCTCGTGTTCCGTCAGAATATCGACATTTGGAATGGATCCCTTGAGTTTTTCAACTAAAAGAGAAAATCCCCCCTTGACAACTGAGAAGCCTTCTTGATGACCTAGTTCATGAGATAAACTTTCTAGAGCCTTCGACGCCTTCAAGGTGTCAATTTCAGACCTGTATTCATAACGATTCATGAATTCATTTGATTTCTTTTTTCCCATAATTTCTGTAAAAATTTCCTTCAGAGTTTTGGATTCCAAGTCCTTCTCGGGAATTCTATGAAGTTCCAAATTCTGTAAAAGTTTCATAAAATCAATTAATCTTGACCCCTCAGGAGTTCTCCATTCTACTCCTCCTGCGATAGGAATTGTGTCTATCCCATATTCTTTCAGTAATTTTATAACATTATGGTGTGATTTGTGAATTCTTCCAGCCCCTGCTTCCCAGGAAACCTTCATACCATTCACCGTAGTGTGATAAGTATAAGCACGTCCTCCAATTTCCTTGAATTTCTCAATTATACAAATCTTTGCTTCAGGGTATTTATTTGAAAGTTCTCTTGCACAATACAGGCCGGCAATACCGGCTCCTATTATGCATATATCAAAGGCCATTCTTCTAACTTGGTACACTATTTA
>ENA-OSIY01002154-OSIY01002154.1-marine-metagenome-genome-assembly--contig:-NODE-2154-length-10324-cov-5.907290_pt1 | contig 10324 bp, 24 predicted proteins | sample MGYA00237884_ERZ534233 | MGnify/ENA primary metagenome ERZ534233 (study PRJEB26412, sample SAMN06343840) | marine metagenome | isolation source: estuarine water | place: USA: Columbia River Estuary... | reverse complement strand
GATACGGCGACCACCGAGATCTACACCTCTCTATTCGTCGGCAGCGTCAGATGTGTATAAGAGACAGAAAATAAACTTTGACTGGGACCAACCCTATGGCACTGGCAAATTCCTTTGGGCAATCGTCTCGGTAGATGAAGATGATTGTGAGGACAGTAATGTTAGTCTTTGGAGAGCGGACGATGAAGAGCATCTCTACAATCAAGTCAAAGAGGATTGGTGTGGGGCTGATGCCGAGGACTACATCCTAGAAGACTTTGAGGAGGCTTGGGCTTATAGGATCCTACCTAAGAGGGTAGGAGAAATTCTTTAGGCATTTTTTTAACCCGCCCGCATGCTATACATTTGCTTCGTAAAACAAATCACATGAGTACAGTAATTTACACAGGAGCATACATTGAGATCCTTAAGATCCCACCTTTCATTGAAGAGGTGGAGGACGAACAATTCCGTTATCCAGAGTGCACCAAGAAGTGTGACCATGGATTCTTAACCCGGAAAGCCAAGTTCTGTCCTTCATGCGGTAAGCCTATTCAATTAGTAGTAGAGAAGCTAAAGGTACCTCACGATTGGGATATGGCCGATGTGAGTGAGTTCTTAGAAGGACACGCTTTAGAATGGAGTAATGGTTGGGGTATGGAAAACAGGGAGGTAGATAAGATCCTGATTCCTGAGTTCAGTGGCAAATGGGGCAAACGCATTGCGGTTGATTATGACGGCTCGGAGAGTAAGATTCCAAATGCCACAGGTTACCGAGCGGCGTTTGAAAAGAAATGGAGTAAGACCTTTAAGACCTTGGATTTTATGGAGATCAAATTCGTGGTCAAAGAAGGCATGGTGGTTTTTGAACAAGATTAATGATAACAGAATATAAAATAGTTAAGTCCAGTTACACAGCGACTGAATTAGAGAAGGACGTTAACGAAGCAATAGAAGACGGGTGGCAACCTTGGGGTCAGCCAGCTGTTTCTGTTAGTAACAATAGCTCGCTCTATGTTCAAGCGCTAGTGAAGTATAGTAGTAACCCTGACGAGTGGCAGAAACTTAACGAGGAACGAAACGGAGTCACTAAGTAGAGATTCTTAACATATGGGAAAAAAGTATGTGTGAGATCGAGATGTATTGAAGTATAAACGTTATATTTGCGGAATAGAAATAGATGTTTAATTAAAATGTAAATCAATGACAAGTTCAGAACTTCGAAGTCGATTGCTCAAGTACGGGCGACGCCCCCTTGGGAAATTAATCCAAATGCCACTGAAGCAAGAAGGCAAAATCCTTTTCGCCGATGTAAAAAATGACAGAGCTTATTCTTATTTCTTAGTTGACCTTGCATCCAATGCAATTCATGAAGGTCACATTTACGAGCGTTATCGTAAGAAGGTATTCGGAGCATATAATGTTCCTACCATTTCCATAGCTTAGGAACCAAAACATTTTTATTCCTCGGGGGGATTGTGTACTTTAGCATCATAATTAAAACACGACATTATGACTCTAGTAAGAACAATCATCGAACGCTTCGCTACCAAAGAAGCCGAACGCGGACACACAGTCGAGTATGTGGGTTCATTAATCAATTGCACTTCCATGGACGAACTCGTTGAAGAGGTTTCCCTGTGGATTCATGAGACGGAGGGGATTAGGGAAAAATCATCCTCTTACATTCTTTCAGTCCTAGACACTATAAACGATTAAGCCCATGTACATTATCTTTAACTTAGACCCAGATGGAGATTTTTATTCTCTCCATGGTAGATTAGAAGACGCTCGCTACATCTTTGACAAGAAGGTGAAGAAATGGAGTAAGGCAGTTAACAACCGTGAAGAAGTTGGTTGGGACGACTACAAAACTCTCTTATGTAAAATCACAGACCTCACAAACTTTGGCTTTGGAGGATACGGAGAAGTTTATGGCATGGAACTTATTGATTCACTAAATTGGGAAGGAGACCAAGAATAATATGACACTCACAGAATATCTAGCACAAACAGATCCGGTGAAGATGCCAGAGGTAGTCTTAGCCGAAGGTGAATATGAAGTTTGGAACACGGCGGGTAAAGCCCCTCATCGATTCACACACGTTCACATCCCAGCAGTTAAAGGAAGCTATTCCGTTAATGAAGGGCAAACCCAACTCTTTACCCAGGACCAATTTGGTTATCCAAGTAAACGCAGTTGCTTTCAATTACCTCATCCTATCGAAGACTTAGTTCATTACGAACGAGTTGGAGATAGTTATAACCCAAAGTTATGATAGTCATAATCATCTTAATCGTCTTAGCCGTTATTACCATCTGGGGAACAATTGACATGCTAAGTCAAATCAAGAAATTAGATTAGGAAAACCAAACCCAATCCAATCTTAGAAATCCGAATAGTCCATCGGATTTTTTTGTGGCCTTTCCTACAGGAAAACGCCATATGGCTGATTTTCACGTGAGGGTGCCCCGACCGATGCTGGGGACTTCAGGAACATTGGGCACTTCAGGAACATCCGAAACTTATTGGAAATGTTTCGGGGAAACATTTTTCCATTTCGAAACATTTTATTATATTGCATTGTAATTTTAAAATCGCACACGATGTCAGAACAGCAAATTAAATTTCCCAAAATCCCAGATGACAACCACAGCAAGATTCTACTAGAGACTCTTACTAATATCTCTGGTTCAATTATGAAAGATGGTCCGGTAGATGAACACGCTTCTAAATGCGCAGCCTTCTTACACTTTATGGGAACTGCTCCTTTATTAGCAGATTACCTTTATTTCAGAGTTCATGAAGAAACCAGAGATATGTGCCGCCATCTCAGCGATCACTATAACTATTACATTCATAGTCAAGGAGAGGAATACAAGCTAGAGATTCTTAACAAGGAAGTAAAATCCTTTGGAGATTATTTCAATCATTTTCAATTAGCTCTCTATTATATAGACCTTAAGTCCAAAGAAGATAAAAGATGGAATCCACTTAGTGATTTGGTCTGGGGTTTCTATTGCTCTCTTTATAGTTATAGAAAATGCGAAGAGTTTTTAGAAGCCGTTCGAAATTGCCTAGAAAAAGAAGTACATAAAGATTAGGCAAACATTTTTTCTCACCGCGCTTTAACCCTACTTTTACATTGTTAATAATTTAAAACCATAAAAATTTAACTCACATGGCAAACGTAACATTTTCCAACAAAGGCATCCCAATGGGACGCAACAAGTCAATCTCAGTAAATAACCACTCTCAATGGAGTGAAGCTGAAGACAACTATTTAAGAATGACAGCAGAACAAAACGTTCCTGCTGGCATGGTAGCTTCCAAGCTAGGACGTACTAATGCTTCAGTGTACACACGCAAATGGCAATTAGGTATCAAGAACAATCAAGCAGTTCCAAGAGTTAAAGCTCAAAAAACAGCTAAGATCGTTAGAACAAGAACCTCCCAGGAAGTCCAAGTTCCAAAAGGAGTTCAGTTATTCCAATTGGAATCAGGCATTCCAGTTCCATCAAAAGGTGGCAACGAAGTACTTAAGAACCAAATTCGTTCCACTTTCAATCGCATGGAGATCGGCAACTCATTCGTGATTAACAAAGAAGCACTTAACTCAACAGTGTACATTGCTAAGAACGAATTTGGAGCTTACCGAATCAAAACAAGCGCTACTACTCCTGATAAAAAATTCTTCAGAATTTTCAGGATAGCTTAAAGACTAGGTTTTAAATTCCCCCAAGGGTCTCAGCGAAAGTTGAGGCTCTTTTTTTGTGGCCCTTTGAATCTGAAGCTAAGCGATCGGTAAAACTTGGTTGGGGCGCCCTCGCGGATATGCATATGGCGTGAAATCTTTTTATTAAATTGGTATATAAAGAAAAACCAAACCATGACAGTAGAAAAAATAGTAGACGTAGTAATTTTATTAGTTAAAGTAATGGCAGTAGTTGCGGTACTTACACTAGCTCTTAAGATTGCAGCATCAATCATTAAGGATAAGAAAGAAAAATAATTTTTATTTTCAACCCCTATCGCTTATATTTGTGATTCAGATTGAGCACTTTGCCAAGTGTTTAGTTAAATGGTTCGGGTTAGTAAGTTATAAGGAGAGGGTGGTTCCTCTCCTTTTTTGTGTGCATTTTTTTCTTGCGAAAATGTTTCATATATTTGAACAACACAAAAAACACACACATGGGAACAAGTTCAAGAATCGGTAAATTACTTCCGGACGGAAAAGTAAAAGCCATTACATGCCATTACGATGGTTATGTTTCAGGAGGAGTAGGTGAAGACCTTCTAACTCATTACAAAGATGAATCAAAAATCGATTCATTATTGGAGCTGGGTAATCTATCCGCTTTGGGAAAGGAGATTGGTGAGAAGCAAGACTTTAATGATTTTCCTTCACAAGATCCAAATTGGTGTTTAGCCTACGGAAGAGATCGGGGTGAGAAGAGAATGGAAGCTAAAACGATTCCGTTAGAAGAATTCCAATCTGATAAGAATTGGTGTTACTTATACCTATTCAAAGAAGGAGAATGGTTTTTTTACGACACAAACCAGGATAGATATTCAGGCTGGCAAACTATTAGTTCAGCATTAAATATAAAGGAGGAAGAAAATGAAAATGAATAATCCATTCGACACTTATAGCAGAGGGATGACTGCAAGAGAAAGACGCATCCGTAGTAAATGGGGTTTGATGCTAGCAATAACAGGTATAATCTGTTTGTGGTTAGCATTTACCCACCACTCACAGAAGAGAGAAATCTATGAGATGCAAGATCAAATCTCTAAGATGCAATTGCAATTAGATTCCCTACACGATGAATCATTCAATGCATTCACAGTTAACGGTAGATATGAATTGTCATTAGAGTATTTGAAAGAGACTAATCCGAAAGCCGCTAAGGATTTTGAAGATTTCTTTGATCATCAGACTGAGTAATTTTTCACACTAAACATATAAGCAATGGGATATTATGATATCATTAAGACAACCCCGGGCGGAACTGTAAAGAAACCTAAACCAAAAAAGAAAAAAGAAAATGGGAAATCACGCTCACTTTAAAAAAAATTACGAGGACTACCAAAGAAAGAACTCTTTCATGGGTTGGATACGTCACATTTATTTAGTTTGCTTATCCATGTTTATTAAACCTCCTTACCAATAAAGATAGTGTTCCGTGTGTGTTGAGATTCTAACGAATCTCGGAGACCAGTCGCAAGACTGGTCTTTTTTGTGCTAGGGGCTATGGGAAGGACCCCGCACGCGTACGTGAATACATAATGGAAATATCACTATAATAGTCATGGAAAACTTATATTTTAATCTAGGAAAGATCCTAACTCAAGAAGAGTGCGATGATCTTGCCCTTGAGGTATTTGAGTCTCTCAAAAAAGGCAACGTTGTTGCTGAGATTGACACCAAGTATTATAGAAATTCATTCGGTGGATCCACAGCAGGTTCTTGGGAATGCCTTAGAAGACTTACCCCATTAGCAGAAGAGAAAAGTGGCAAGAAGTTAAAAGAAGCTAATCCTTACTGTCGTATCTACAATAACGAATCAACATTACATCCACATATTGATAGAGAAGGATTGGATTGGACAATCTCTGTGTGTCTATTCACTAATCTCAAACACGATTGGCCACTGATAGCAAAAACCAAAGACAATTTCATTGTGAAATTTCCTACGATCACCGGTGAGGGCAACCTCGTAGCTGGACGCATGTTGGAACATTGGAGAGAACCTTTAGAATGTGGAGATGATGAATATGTGGTTCAAATGTTTCTCCACTGGTCAGAGGGGTAGGCGCCCTCACCATCACCGCGGATGCGCTGCGGTAATTTCCCGCCATCATTTTTTTATCGCGTGGTCTATGACGTACTTTTACATCATGATAAACACCAAGTTAGCAATTGTGAGGTCAACAATCAACCTAAGAGGACATCGATTTCCTGCAGGGATGATTATTAAGGTATGGGACACAGGACGTGTTATATCAATTCAACCCGCTATCTGTCAAACAGTTTTCCACGAAGCAATGTGGTATATGTTCCCTGATATTCACTTAAAGAATATCAGAGTACTAGAACAACATGAATGTCAATTGGTTGATTATGGAATTTACTAACTCACAAATAAACTAAGATGAACGAATTTGAACAAGCAAGACAATTTGGTCTAATCGACATTCCATCAGGAATGCAATGTTTCCGAGCCTTCATAGATAGATACAATTCTATTATGGTTCAAACTGCAGGTCAACCCATTCGAGGTATGTGGCAAGGAAATCAAATCATAATTGAAATGTCAAGTGGAGACACACTGGTTTACAACTCATTGAGTCCCGCAGGATATTACAGAGTATCTAGATAAAACCAAATTGAAACGATGTTCGTTATTTACTTAGCCCTAGGAATCTTAGCCATCTTAGCAATTGCTATGCTTGTGACAGGAAAAGAAAATGTGAAACTAAAGTGCCGTAATAGGCTATTATGTAGGGAGAATCACAAACTTAGAATCAAATTAAAAGAATATGAAGACGGTACAAAAGGGTAATGATATTAAAAGAGTAAAAGACGACGAAGCGGAATTAATGGTTAAGAATCGGGGATACAAATACGTTGCAAAAAATGTTTGGAAAGAAGCTACCCGTCCAGTGAAACAAACAAAAGAGAAAGAGATAAAAGATAATGAGGGAGTATAATTATAACAATATTTACAATCCAAGCACAGAATCGTATTGGTTCAAGTTGTTTATGGAATACAAGAGCTTCACCGTCGGATGGTTCACCATCTAAAAATGAAGGATGATTTGCTTTTATGAATGAGGATTCTTTCAGCAATCATTAATGAAGATACGCTTAGTCGTGTGAGTTTATTTTCAAAAATTAAACCCAACCATAAAAAGTTGGGTTTTCTTATGACCCTCATTTTTTATCCACGCGGATAATCTTTATATTTACCTAAATAAAAAATTACACGACATGATTCCAAACACACAAAATTTCGATGAACAAGATTTTCGCAACAGTGCAATCGAAGCTGTTGATTATTACTTTAAAGGGTTTAGCTATCCTTCTAAATCAAATTTCCATGATACAGAGATTAGCCACGTTACTGATATTGTAGCTTCTGTTTTCATGACAAAGTATGGATACCGTCAAGGAGGAGGTTTTGTTCAAGCAGTGATAGAAAACAATTTATCACAAGCTTTCTCTAGAGCAGATTCCACTATCGTTAGAGCACTTCGCATAATCGTCTGGGCTAATGAATCTGGATTAGTTAGAAAATTTAAACCCTCTTTCGAAACCATCTAAAATGTGTAAGATATAATGGATAACATTTCACCATTAAATTCTAATTGTATGGACCTTAATCAGGAACAGCAACAAATATTTAACTCCATTTTAGATTTATTTGATTGCCTAAAAATAGAGAAAGACCAAGAAAAGAAAACACACATCAAGCATTTAGTAGAAAGGGAGAAAAACAAATTAATGAAGAGTATGCCTTTTAGAGATTACTTATCATTCATGAAAGAAGCATCTCCTTTGTTCATGTAACAATTTCGCTAACTTCCCCCGGTTAGCAGGAATCGCCCTACCAGCAATGGAGGGCTTTTTCGTGCCCTAAGGTTTTCGATTCTTGACTGTCGAAAAACACCACGAGGGCGCCCCAACCCACTGTGCATATGGATTTGCATTTAACCAGGGGGCTATGGGAAGGACCCCGCACGCGTACGGGAGAAATCCTGAGACATTTTTATTATCCGAGGAGATTCAGTATTTTTGACCTAATAAAAAGAAGATATTAGTATGGAATTAACACATTGGTTTTATGGATTAGCAGATTGTCACGGTATTGAATCGTTTGTACATGATATAGATGATACATCAGCTGCTTTGTTCTTTGAAGAGAAAGATAAGAAGGAAAAGAATTCTAAACAGTTTGCAATGTGTCTACGTGCACAAGCGAACCAACAAAGACATGCTGTTGTATATAGAGCAGCTATTCCACAGTCACAAATTGAAGTGATAGAGACATTTATTAAAGCTGGAGATTATATCACTGCTTTGAACGAAGTTAAATCATCAGCGAAAGAGATTATGCTAGGTACTTATGGTACCACAAAGGCAGCAGCAGAAAAGAATTGGAAGATGATTCCAAATGCTGATTTAGACCCTTATCACACCAACGAATAAACCATGGGATACCTACAACACGCAACGAGTCACAAATTGGATGCAGCAGCATTCAAAACATTTGTCTTTCAAGGTAAAGCTTTATTTACGCTTGAGAACAAAGAGAAAGGAAGTTACATTACTTTCCGAATTCAAAGTCTGAAAAGAAAGCGAGAACAACCCGAAGAGACAAGACTCTTTGATGTTCATGTGCGTGCATTGAATGACCAATATCAAGGTTCAAGATACATTGGGCGAGTTGATAGAAAGATGAAGACATTCAAACCCTCAGGTTATGTTGAGAAGGACCACGTAGGGGTTCAAACCATAAATTGGTTGATTGAACATTGGGGTGACTTAGAAAGAATTGAAACAGAGGGAAAGTTAGGAATGTATCATCAAGGCATTTGTTGCAAGTGTGGATTACCTCTAACTGTTCCTGAGAGTATTGAAAACGGAATCGGACCACAATGTAAGAAGTATAGAGAAGCAAAGTCTCTGAAGTTAATTGAAGAACTTGGAATCTTAGTTCCTGGTTTAAGTTATAATCAGCAAGTCATCAACGCAGTTGATAAACGTCCTGATTGCTTTGAGAAGATTTACATTCCTGAAACAGTGCGTCGTTCGAATGAGTGGATTAAAGACCTGGACTTATTTAGTTCATATGGTCTCTGGTAATAGAGTTTAGTTTTTGGTTCATATTGTTTTTTTAGTTTGTCAACCCTAGACTTTGGTCTGGGGTTTTCTTTGTGCCCTGGAATTTGGATGTAAACGCTGCGTGAAAACACGTGAGGGCGCCCTGACGCTCGGTAATGTTCGTGATGTGTCCCAGAGGTACCAGAGGTACCTCCGTCGGGGCACCTTCACCGTGGTACCTCTGGAACCTCTGGTACCTTTCTTCGGGGAAAATCTCGATAAAACATTTTTTCTCCCCGCGGAAAAGTTATAAATTCGTAGAATAATTTACTAATTCATTTAAACCATTTAAAAATGAAACGCTCTACACTCAAAACAACCGAACAACCCTTTGATTTTTTCAAAGAACTCGGAGGAAATGAACTCATGCATTGGTTAGGTACACCATGCTTCATCAAAGAAAGATCCAAGGTCTTTCGCAATCAAGTTACCATAGTTACTTTCGATGGTCTAGTCTTTCACAAGATTTCCACCAAGGAATTAGAATCGATGGATCCTGTTGATATGTCATTCATCTAAGATTTTTGTAGCCAATACAATTTGAATACGGCCTGGGTTTCTACTCGGGCCTTTTTGTGTGAATCGGATGAAGAATCGGTCGATTAGTCGGGGCGCCCTCAAATGATTTCACGGACCGAACATAGCATGGTTTTTCACAAAAGAAAAATTTATCTAAAACATTTTTTTATTTCGAGGTTTATTATTACTTTTACCTCGTACTAAACAAATAAAACCATGTTAACAAACACGACTCCGGGTCCTTCAATTCCTCAAGCATCAATTGAAGACCTAAAAAACAGATTAAAATCTGGGCCAGTTAATTTCGCTTTCAGAAAAAAGGATGGTTCATTAAGATTGGCTTATGGAACTTTAGATATGACTAAGATTCCAGATGACCAACATCCTAAATCAGGAAACGAAGCATCTCCTAAAATTCTTCCATTTTATGATTTGGAAAAGTTTGCTTGGAGAAGTATTCAAATTGGTCAACTCGTTTTCGGTTAATCAAGCATTTATTAGAACAAAAAGTCCTAGATTTTCTAGGACTTTTTTTGTGGTCCAAATCTTTGGAAAAAGAAAACGCCATGCTAAAACTGGTCGGGGCACCCTCACCGATGTTTGGGACTTCTGGGACATTGGGTACTTCTGGGACATTTCAAAAGGGACATCTGGGACATTTGGGACTTCAGGAACATTCATTGAGGAAACATTTTTACTTTCCGCTGGTATTCTATACATTTGGATCATAAAATAAATCAAACGATGACGCACGAACAATCACTAATCTTCAGGAAGGTATTAGATACTAACTGGGAAGTAAAAGAATTAAAAGAAGCTGGAAAGTGGCAGGAAGCTCTTGAAAAAGTTAAAGAGCATAACTCTCATGTCAAAGAATTAAAATCTGCAATGGGAGAAGGAGCGTATGATAACTTTATAAACATGGGACAAAGAATGTT
>ENA-OSIY01002152-OSIY01002152.1-marine-metagenome-genome-assembly--contig:-NODE-2152-length-10328-cov-4.908594_pt1 | contig 10328 bp, 10 predicted proteins | sample MGYA00237884_ERZ534233 | MGnify/ENA primary metagenome ERZ534233 (study PRJEB26412, sample SAMN06343840) | marine metagenome | isolation source: estuarine water | place: USA: Columbia River Estuary... | reverse complement strand
GAGACAGCTACTGCCTTGGTCATACCGCCCATGGCTTCGACTTCTTCAATGATGGCCCAAGCTTTGTCGGCCATTTCTTGCGTCAGCGATTCCATCATGTAGCTACCAGCCCAAGGATCGATCACATTGGCAATGTGCGTCTCTTCTTGAATGATCAGCTGTGTGTTGCGGGCAATGCGCGAGCTGAATTCAGTGGGCAATGCAATGGCTTCGTCAAAGCTGTTGGTGTGCAAAGATTGCGTGCCACCAAATACAGCGGCCATGGCTTCGATGGTGGTGCGCACCACATTGTTGTAGGGGTCTTGCTCTGTGAGCGACCAGCCCGAAGTTTGGCTGTGCGTGCGCAGCATCAGGCTCTTGGGGTTCTTGGCATCAAAGCCCTTCATGATGCGGCACCATAACAAACGTGCCGCGCGCATCTTGGCAATTTCCAAATAGAAATTCATGCCCACGGCCCAGAAGAAAGACAGGCGGCCAGCAAAGCCGTCGACATCCATGCCCTTGGCAATGGCTGTTTTGACATACTCTTTGCCGTCGGCCAAAGTGAAAGCCATTTCAAGTGCTTGATTGGCACCGGCCTCTTGCATGTGATAGCCCGAAATCGAAATTGAGTTGAACTTCGGCATGTGTTGGGCCGTGTACTCAATGATGTCGCCAATGATTTTCATCGATGGCTCGGGTGGGTAAATGTAGGTGTTGCGCACCATGAACTCTTTCAGAATGTCGTTCTGAATGGTTCCCGACAATTTGTCTTGGCTCACGCCCTGCTCTTCTGCTGCCACCACATAACCTGCCAACACAGGCAATACCGCGCCGTTCATGGTCATGGACACAGACACCTTGTCTAAAGGAATCTGGTCAAACAAAATCTTCATGTCTTCAACAGAGTCGATGGCTACGCCGGCTTTGCCCACGTCGCCTGTGACGCGGGGATGGTCGGAGTCATAGCCGCGGTGTGTAGCCAAGTCGAAAGCTACCGACACGCCTTGACCGCCGGCGGCCAAAGCTTTGCGATAAAAGGCGTTGGACTCTTCGGCCGTTGAAAAACCAGCGTATTGACGAATGGTCCAAGGGCGCACCGAGTACATGGTGGCTTGCGGGCCGCGCAAAAAGGGTTCAAAGCCTGGCAAGGTGTTGGCGAAGGGCAAGTTGGCGGTGTCTTCGGCCGTGTACAAAGGCTTGACGGAAATGCCGTCGGGGGTTTTCCAGTTGAGGGCCTCGACATTGCCACCGGGCGCAGACTTTTGAGCGGCACGCAGCCAATCGTCCAGCTGTGCGGTCTTGAATTCTTTCTTCGGGTCGGTCATGTCGCGAAATCCTCAATATGATTCATAATTATTGATGCAAAATATTGTACCTGCCTTACAATTTGCAAAACGGCCCACTTTAGGCCAATTTGAACGATTTATCCACCATGTCTGCCCTGTCCGCTGTCCCATCTTTGGCGCCCCGAGCGCTTTACGAAGAAGTTGCCGAACTCATTCGGCAGCGTATCTTCAGCCGAGAACTCGAGCCAGGCAGTTGGATTGACGAGCTGCAAATCTCCAAGGCCTACGGCATTAGCCGCACCCCTCTGCGAGAGGCATTGAAGGTTTTGGCCGCTGAAGGCCTGATCACCATGAAGGTGCGCCGCGGGGCTTATGTAACCGAGGTTTCAGAAAAAGACCTGCGAGATGTGTATCACTTGCTAAGCCTTTTAGAAAGTGATGCGGCCGCTGTGGTGGCCCAAACGGCCTCCTCTGCAGATTTAAAGAAGCTGCAATCACTCCATGCCGACCTTGAAGCCGCTGGCAAACCCGGCAAAGAAAAACACGATAAGTTCTTTGAAGTGAACGAAGCATTTCACATGTGCTTGCTAGAGTTGGCGCAAAACAAATGGCGCGATCAAATGGTGGCCGACTTGCGCAAAGTGATGAAACTCAATCGGCACAACTCACTGTTTAAAACAGGGCGCATTACAGAGTCTTTGAAAGAACATCAAGCCATCATGGCGGCCCTGAATGCCAAAGACCCTGTGGCTACTGCAGCACGCATGCGTGAGCACTTTGCCAATGGGTTAATGGCGGCCAGCTCAACACCTTAAGCAGGCACCTCTGCACCCTTCGCTAGCGCCTCACGCGCAATGGCCATCACCTCGCGAGGTGGTATGGGCTTGAGCTTGTGATTGCTCCAAACTTGGCGCCACAAACGTCCTCCTCGCTGACCATGGTAAAGCCCCAGCATGTGTCTTGCGATGGCATACCAAGGGCAGCCATCTTCTTTGAAGGCACGCTCCATGTAAGTCACCATGGCTTCTTCCACGTCTTCTCGTGAAAGCACGGGTTTAGACTGAACGCTTTGTGCTGGTTGCTGAAAAAATGTTTCATCCCAAGTGGTGAGTAGCCAAGGGTTGTAATAAGCCTCACGGCCAATCATCACGCCATCTACTTCCTTAAGGTGTTCGGAAATTTGTTCATTGCGCGTGATGCCACCATTGATGGCAATGGTGAGTTCTGGAAAATCTTTTTTCAACTGATAAGCCAGTTCATACCTCAAAGGCGGAATCTCGCGATTCTCTTTGGGCGACAAGCCGTTCAGCCAAGCATTGCGCGCATGGACAATGAACACATTGCAGCCCGCTTCTTTGACGGTGCCCACAAAGTCTCGAACAAAATCGTAGCTTTCAATTTGGTCAATGCCAATGCGGTGCTTCACCGTGACAGGCACAGACACCACATCAACCATGGCCTTGACACCATCGGCCACCAACTGCGGTTCGTTCATGAGACATGCTCCAAACGCACCCCGCTGAACACGGTCGCTGGGGCAACCGCAATTTAAATTGATTTCGTTGTAGCCCCACTGCTCGCCCAATTTGGCGGCGAAGGCTAAGTCATTGGCATCGCTGCCGCCTAACTGCAAAGCGACTGGATGCTCTTCTGCATTGAAACGCATATGGCGCTCTATGCTGCCATGGCGGATGGCACCGGTGGTGACCATCTCGGTGTAAAGCATCGTGTGCTGCGTTAGAAGGCGATGAAAAAACCGGCAATGCCGATCCGTCCAGTCCATCATGGGCGCTACAGACAGGCGCCAAGGACTAAAGTTGAGATGAGGTGCTTGATTCACACCCCGATCATAATTAATAAATGAGCGGCTTCATGTCTTTAAGAAGCTGCTTGTTAACAGCTGGCAAAGCCTTAGCCAGGTTAATCTGCTTGGTCACTTCTGCCAATTGCAAGTCGCTTTCGCTGACTTTGTATGCCATTTTTTGCTGAAGCCATTGCAACATGTCAGAAAGATGCCACATGACTGCCTTGCCTTCATGGATAGGCAAAGGGAAACTAGCATGATGTTGCAACATGAGTTTGCGCAAGTTTTGACGCGTCACACCGACCGAATCGGCCACATCGGATAAACCAACGTAATCGGGTGCAGCTTCAATCAAGACAGCTTCAGGGAGTGCTGCCTTAACATCTGACAAAGCCGATAAAAGGGCTTTTTCAGCTGACTTTGCTTGGCGGCAAAAGTTAAGGGCAATGCGGCCCGGCTGTCCCAAGCCCAACAAAGCATCATCACACCCGCCTCCGCCTAATCGCTCTGCAATGCTATCGCCGGCATCTTCACCATGGTCAATTTGATATTTCAAAATAAAGTTGTATTCCATTTTTAGCTCTTTAAATTATTCTTGATTGTTTTGAGCAATTGACTCAAGTTAAACAAACGTACCTCACACTTTTCAACAACTCGCATCAATGCATTTGCATGATTCTCATGACTTTTGGGTGTACTCCAAATTGAGGTAATGCAGAACTCTCCACACCTGCAATTTTCTTGATTGAATGGGCAGTACATTTTTCCCCATGCGTGCGATCCACCTACTTGAATTCGCCAGTTTTGAGACTCAGCAAACTGAATAGCGCTTTCGATTGATTTTTTAGGATGTTTTGTTCGCTTCAAGTGAGTCTCCAGAATAATCTATTCACAATTGGTTGTCAATCGACAACTATAAATTAATTGAATCAATGTTCAAACCTCTGATTCTTGACAAGAATTGAGCAAAAGAAGCTTGCAATCCCTTTCAAACAAACGGAATCTCCACACTTATGGCCAATACGTGGCACGATGGCGTTTAAGAGACACGTTAGTCAAAGGGAAATCTATCCATGAACGAATCAACCATTTGGTGGCTCATTGCAGGCTCACTTGTTGGCATAGAACTGATGACGGGCACCTTCTACTTGCTCATGCTCGCCATCGGCGCTTCAGCAGGTGCTATCGCAGCGCACGCTCAGTTAAGTTTTTCATCACAACTGATCACCGGATCGGTGGTCGGTGGACTGGCTGTCATTTTGTGGCGTGTTTATTCTTTGCAAAAATTAAAGTCTCATCCCGAAGAAGTTTCTGCCCAACACTTGGATGTCGGTGAAACAGTGGAAGTGCATGAATGGCTCAGCAATGGCACCGCTCAAGTTAAGCACAGAGGTGCCAACTGGACCGCTATTTGTGCAGAGGGAATTCCACAAGAACTTGGCATTTATCAAATCCAAGATATTCAGGGCAACACTTTGGTGCTGCATAAAGTTTAAGTCAACGTTAGCCTCAAAGAAAGAAACATCATGGAAATTGCAATCGTCCTACTGGCCATTGCGGTCTTGTTCATTATTAAAACCGTCAAGGTCGTACCTCAACAAAACGCATGGGTGGTTGAGCGCTTGGGCAAGTTCCACGCAAGCCTTACGCCAGGCCTTAATTTTGTGGTGCCATTCATTGACAACGTCATTCAAAAACACAGCCTCAAAGAAATTCCACTGGATGTGCCCAGCCAAGTTTGCATCACCCGAGACAACACACAACTGCAGGTCGATGGCATTTTGTACTTCCAGGTCACCGACCCCAAGTTGGCCAGCTACGGCTCGTCCAACTACATCATTGCGGTCACTCAATTGGCACAAACCAGTTTGCGCAGTGTCATTGGCAAATTAGAACTCGACAAAACATTCGAAGAGCGCGACATCATCAATGCACAAGTGGTGGCAGCCATCGATGAAGCAGCCTTGAACTGGGGCGTCAAAGTACTTCGTTATGAAATCAAAGACCTGACACCACCCAAAGAAATTTTGCATGCCATGCAATCGCAAATCACGGCCGAGCGTGAAAAGCGGGCCCTCATTGCAGCCTCAGAAGGACGCCGTCAAGAACAAATCAACATTGCCACGGGCGAACGCGAGGCCTTCATTGCGCGCTCTGAAGGCGAGAAACAGGCCGTGATCAACAAAGCCGAAGGTGATGCCGCATCTATTTTGGCGGTGGCCGAAGCCACAGCCCAGGCCATTGAGCGCATTGCCTCTGCCATTCAAAAACCAGGCGGTGAACAAGCTGTGCAACTGAAAGTGGCCGAGCAAGCTGTCATTGCCTACAGCAAGGTGGCACAAGATGCCAAAACCACACTCATCGTGCCTGGCAACATGACCGAGGTATCGTCCTTGATAGCCTCGGCCATGCAAATGGTCAACACAGGAAAAAATGCTGGGCATTAACCCATGTGCAAGCCACCATTCACAGCGAAGTCAGCACCCGTGGCATAGCCGCCTTCTTCAGACGCCAACCAAGCAATGATGGACGCGATTTCGCTGGGCTCACCCAAACGCTTGACAGGCACTGTGGCCACAATCTTTTCCAGCACATCGGCACGAATGGCTTTGACCATGTCGGTGCCAATATAGCCAGGGCTAACGGTGTTCACTGTCACGCCTTTGGTGGCTAACTCTTGTGCCAAAGCCATAGAGAAGCCGTGCATACCTGCTTTGGCAGCAGAGTAGTTGGTTTGACCCGCTTGACCCTTTGCGCCATTGACAGATGAAATGTTCACAATGCGGCCCCAGCCTTTTTCAACCATGTCGGCAACCACTTGCTTGGTCACGTTGAACATGGAGTTCAGGTTGGTTTCAATGACTGCATCCCAATCTTCGCGCGACATTTTCAAGAACATGCGGTCTTTGGTAATGCCTGCGTTGTTCACCAACACGTCAATGGTGCCATGCTCGGCTTTGGTTTTTGTAAAAGCTTCGACGGTTGAATTCCAATCACCCACGTTGCCCACAGATGCGTAGAAGGTAAAGCCCAATGCTTTTTGCTCGTCCAACCACTTGGTGAAGTCACGTGTTGGGCCGCAACCTGCAATGACCTTGAAACCTTCTTTGTGAAGGCGCTGGCAAATGGCGGTTCCGATGCCGCCCATACCACCTGTAACGTATGCTACTTTTTGACTCATGGATTTGTCTCCTATGTAAATGAGTTATTTGAGTTTCTGAAAAATTAACGCTCTAGTGTCAATGACACGCCCATACCGCCACCGATGCACAAGGCTGCAAGGCCCTTCTTTGCATCACGACGTTGCATTTCATGCAAGAGTGTCACCAAAATGCGGCAGCCAGATGCACCAATGGGGTGACCAATTGCGATGGCGCCGCCATTGACATTGACACGCATTGGATCAATGTCCAATGCTTTGTTAACTGCGCAAGCTTGGGCTGCAAAGGCTTCGTTCAATTCAAACAAATCTACATCGCTGGCTTTCCAACCGGCACGTTGCAATGCCTTCTGCGATGCTGGCACGGGGCCCATGCCCATGGTGGCAGGGTCTAAGCCGCTGGTGCCAAATGAGACGATGCGCGCCAGGGGCTTGAGGCCTAAAGCCGCAGCCTTTTTAGCCGTCATGACCACCACAGCGGCAGCACCATCATTGAGACCCGAAGCATTGCCCGCAGTCACTGAACCGGCTTTGTCAAATGCAGGACGCAAACCTGCCAAGGCTTCTGCATTGGTTTTCTTGTTGATGAATTCATCGACATTGAAGACCAAGGGGTCGCCTTTGCGCTGAGGAATCAGCACATCGACAATTTCATCTTTGAACTTGCCCGCATCTTGCGCGGCGCTGGCTTTTTGCTGACTGCCCAATGCCAGAGCATCTTGCATGTCGCGTGTAATGCCATTGGCCTTGGCCACATTTTCAGCCGTAATGCCCATGTGATATTGGTTGTACACATCCCACAAGCCATCGACAATCATGGTGTCAACCATGTTCCAGTTGCCCATGCGCTGTCCATCACGTGAGCCCATCAAAACGTGGGGTGAAGCGCTCATGTTTTCTTGACCGCCTGCCACCACAATGTCGCTGTCGCCCCATGCCACAGCTTGCGCTGCCAACATGACGGCTTTCAAACCAGAGCCACACACCGCGTTGATGGTGAGGGCGGGTGTTTCTTTGGCAACGCCAGCTTTCATCATGGCTTGACGTGCAGCATTTTGTCCTGCGCCAGCCGTCAAAACTTGGCCCATGATGACTTCACCAATTTGATCCATGCCAAGGCCAGCGCGAGCAATGGCTTCGCGAATGGCAATGCTGCCCAACTCTGGCGCTGCAATTTTGGCCAATGAGCCACCAAACTTACCCACAGCTGTGCGTGCAGCTGAAACAATGACGATGTCTTCCATGTGTCTTCCTTTTTTAATCTACGAACTGAATTTAAATTTCGAATTAGGCGCGCGCCTTGACGTAGCGCCCTGGCGCCGCTTCAATGACTTTGAATTTGGCATCTTTTCCATAATGCTTGGGCGCAGCAATTTGCTTGCCAGCATGCTTGTGCAGCCAATTAGACCAATCGGTCCACCAACTGCCAGGCAATTCTGTGGCACCAGCAATCCATTGGTCGGCAGTAGCCGGAAATTTGCCATCTTCACGCAACCAGTGGCTGCGCTTGTTGGCTGCCGGTGGATTGATCACACCTGCAATGTGCCCCGATGCACCCATGACGAATCGTTTTTTGCCAGGAAGGTGCTGAGTCGATGCATATGCACCACCAATGGGCACGATGTGGTCTTCTCTTGAGCCATAGATGTAAACGGGCATGTCTAGCTTACCAAGGTCAATTTGTTCGCCACACACCGTGACAGCACCAGGGGTGACAAATTTATTTTCCAAATAGGTATTGCGCAAGTACCACGCGTAAAAAGGGCCAGGCAAATTGGTGGAGTCGCTGTTCCAGTACAGCAAGTCAAACGGCGGAGGTGATTCGCCTTTCAAATAATTGCCAACCACATAGTTCCACACCAAGTCGTTGGGGCGCAAGAAGCTGAAGGTAGAAGCCAAGTCTTGGCCTTTGAGCAAACCGCCCTTGCCCATTTGCATTTCACGAAACTTCACGAAGTTTTCGTCAATGAAAACATCTAGGATGCCTGTATCGGTAAAGTCAATGAGCGTGGTCAGAAATGTGGCACTGGCCACAGGTTTTTCACCGCGCGCTGCCAAGACAGCCAAGGCATTGCTCAAAATGGTGCCACCGACGCAGAAGCCCAAAGCATTGATTTGCTTGGCACCCGTGATGTGCTGAACTTGGCTGATGGCTTTGATGGCGGCATTTTCAATGTAGTCATCCCAAGACTTTTGCGCCATGCTTTCATCGGGGTTACGCCAGCTGACCACAAAAGTGCGGTGACCTTGACTGACTGCATAACGAATGAATGAGTTGTTGGGCTGCAGGTCAAGAATATAAAACTTGTTGATGCAAGGTGGCACCAACAAAAAAGGTTTTTCGTAAACCTTGGCCGTGAGCGGTTTGTACTCAATCAATTGAAAATATTCATTTTCAAAAACCACAGCGCCTTCGGTGGTGGCAACGTTCTCGCCCACCACAAATTTACTTTCGTCTGTCATGGACACATGACCCTGCTGCATGTCATGCAGCAGGTTTTGAATACCCTTTGCAAGACTCTCACCTTGCGTGTCAATGGCTTTCTTTTGCGCTTCTGCATTGAAGGCTAAGAAGTTGCTTGGGGCAGAAGCCGCAACCCATTGCTCGACTGCAAATTTGATTTTGTTTTGTGTGTGTTCGTCGGCCTCAACCGCATCAGCCAAACCCATGAGTGTTTTGGCATTCAGCAAATAAGAGCCCGCCGTGAAAGCGGCCATGGGATTGGCAGTCCATGCCTCATTTGAAAAACGACGGTCCTTCATGTCGTGCTTAGTTTCAAGGCCATGATTCCAGAGCGCCGTGGCCTCTTGTAAGTAGGCGGCCTGCAATTCCTTTAACTTTTCCTGAGAAAAAGTAAGTTGCGGCACAGCATCTTGTGCAGGAGGCACAATACCCCCAAGGTCCATGGTTTGAAAAGTTTGCATGGCCTGACCCCAGCTTTTAGCCAGGTTTTGCTGAAACTCTTCGCCAGCGCGTGACCAAAATTCGTTTTGAGAATTTGTCATGTGCTCATCTCCTGTTATTTTTTAAATAAATACTCATGTACATCGTTGCAATTGCTTGGATTTACGTCGCGCTCATGATGGGCGTTGCCGAGGCCACCAACACAAATGGAACCGTCCTAGGAGGGATTGTCACCTTCATTCTTTACGGGATCCTTCCAACTAGCATAATTATTTACATCATGGACGCACCCCGTCGCAAGAGGGTCAGATTGGCACTTCAGCGTGAAGCTTCAGAGATGGCCACGTCACAAAACGGAAACGAAACTCAGGCAGATACACCTAAGCCATCAGACACTCCAGACACTAAGCTGTAATCCAGATGTAAGCGGCCATGCGCCCCGAGCCACCTTTGCGCACGGCATCGCGCCTGTGAGAGTGGTATTTGGATTCTTGGCGATAGGTACACCAAGCCAAGGAACTGTCGTTACCGCAAATGACTTGAAAGCCTGCCGCAGTTAGCCGCCATCGTGCAAGCCCTGCCAAATCGGCAAAATACTTGCCCGCACCCTGAGCCACAAAAAAGTCTTCGGGCCGCATTGTTTTATGCGCTGGCTGTAGCTGTGAAATGAAGGCGTCAAGCACATCCTGCCCCACTTCAAATGCAGTCGGCCCAATACAGGGGCCCAACCAAACCATACAGTCTTGTATGGAAAATCCCTGCTCTATTGCCCCCTGGGCAAGAGTTTCCACCACACCACGGCCGTTGGCACCAGCAAGGCCGCGCCATCCAGCATGAGCCGCAGCAACCCACTTGGCCTTGGAGTGGCAGACCAAAATGGGCAAACAATCGGCCGCCATCATGGCGCATGCAATACCGCTTTGAGTGGTCCAAGCCACATCGCCCTCAAGCCCTGAAGGCGTCTGCGCTTCAATGGCCACCGCCTTCACACCATGCACTTGCTTGAGATAAACCGCCGGCACACCCATGGCACTTTGAACCAAGTTGCGGTTGACCAGAACTTGGCCAGGTTCATCACCCGACATAAGGCCCAGGTTAAGCGATGACCATGGCTCAGTTGAAACACCGCCTTCTCGGGTGGCTGTCTCTTATACACATCTGACGCTGCCGACGAATAGAGAGGTGTAGATC
>ENA-OSIY01002151-OSIY01002151.1-marine-metagenome-genome-assembly--contig:-NODE-2151-length-10328-cov-6.619940_pt1 | contig 10328 bp, 8 predicted proteins | sample MGYA00237884_ERZ534233 | MGnify/ENA primary metagenome ERZ534233 (study PRJEB26412, sample SAMN06343840) | marine metagenome | isolation source: estuarine water | place: USA: Columbia River Estuary... | reverse complement strand
TTTTCAAGCAGAAGACGGCATACGAGATTTCTGCCTGTCTCGTGGGCTCGGAGATGTGTATAAGAGACAGGTCTAGCTTTTGAAGTGCGGGTATTTGCTGAAACATTCCCTGTGCAATTGGCGTACTAAAATTGACAGAGTCCTCACCCATAGCGTTATAAACACCAACGACATCGTTTTGATTGGCTTCCGCAGCGTCCACTAATTTAGCGTGTTGGCCTTGAGCAATACCTTCTGCCGATGCCCACCCGCCGTTTTGACGGGTAAACTTCTTACCGGCCTGAACGTCAACGTCTACTTTTTGACCGCCGACCTGCGTCAAGTGTCCAAGGTCACTCCTGTCTCCGCGAACAGGGGCTATTGTTTTACCCTGCAAATCTTCTGGCGTTATTATTTTTCTTGGTGGTAGTTCAGTCGGATTAAAGATTGTCTCAAAACCGTTTGCGTAGGCTTTTCGCTCTCTGTCAGCAAAAGCCTCATTTTCTTTCATCAGCTTGTTGTACTTATTAGTTGCCAATTTTACAGACCTTGGGTTGTTGATCTGATCACGCTTTAACATGCCAAGGTCTATTATTCGCTGTCCAATGTGAATTGCGTTTGCAACTGGGCCAGCCTCTGCATCTTGGGGAGCCAAGGCCGAAGCGGTAAACACAGTGCCTAACGCAGTAGTACCCACGCTGGCTAACAGGTTGTTGCTTTCACCATCATCAAACTGAGCATATTTCGAGCGCACATCTGAAGGGTCTAATGATATGTACGAATTAGGGTCTTTTTGGTATTTCGGGTTATCAAAGACCCCATCCAGTTCGGTCATTAACTCATCACGTTTTTTCAATTCCGCAGATGTTGTGAAGTCTAAAGGGTTATAACTGATGTAGTTTTCTATTTGCTCTGCGGTAGCGTTCATAGGGGGTACTTCTTGTTTCGGCATACGAGACCGAACACCATCGTCAATAGCTTTTACTTGCTCTCGTAACTCTGCCGACCTTGCATCACCCGCTTTTGTTATGCCCGCACCTGATCCGTAGTTATTTTCAACTTCGTTCAGATATTTTATAGAGTTGTAGCCCTTGTCTTTAATCATTTTTCTGGCTTCATCTAGCATCATCCTGTTCTCAGGACTTTGAAGAAAATCGTCTGGCATCTCTGCATACAACTGATCTATTTCTTCAAGAATGTTGTTGATCAAATATTGATCATCATTGCTAGAAAACGCTTTGTTATGACGTAGGCTCTCAAAAACTTGATTGCTGTTACTCCAATCTCCAACGTCTGGCATCTCTAGCGATTTGCCTAAACGCGCTTTTACAGGAATTATGTTTGCGCCTTCCTTAAAATCATCTCCTGAGTAGCGGCTTCCAGAACCTCGCGTGTCTTTCAAACGGTTGTTAGCTTGCTGATCTGTACCCAAGTGAATACCCAAATCCACTTTGTCAGGGTCAACAGAATCAAAATCCGAGTGCGTCCCGTGATACAAATCTTCCGTGTACCCTTTATCCCGCGCCCGCTCCATGCGGCGGGCTGCGCTTTCAGCAAGTTTCTGGCCTAACGCTTTTAAAACTGACATCTATTACTCCGCAAAGGTTTGAGGCTGGATAGGGACTGCTAACACGCCGCCAGGTTGGTTCTCTGTTTCTTCTTCCTCTATCAAAATAGGCTCAGGCACACCAGTGGGGATGGCTTCGATCTGCTGATCAACCTGTTTCAAAGATTCCGCGTAGGGATCAGGCTCTGCAATTTTAGATTCCTCCATTCGCTTTATTTCATTAATCTTTGTCGGGGTCATGCCTGCACCACTACGAAGCTGTGAGGCTGCTGGGTTTAGTATTCCAGACTGAGACATCAGCGCACCCATCTGATCATTGGCATCCACATAGGTGTTGTTCAGAGAACCAGGCATCGCATAGTTCATCATGTTTGTTGAACCTTGCGGAGCCGACCCATAGTTCCCACCTTTAAAGGCGTCAGGGATCACGCTATCAAATGCCTTCTCCACTTTGCCCAGGGGGGAATCGTCGTACACCTTGTCTAGTGCAGACTCAAAATCTGCCATCTTACTCCCGATGGAATCAGTGGCCCCTGAGATCATTCCTACAAGTGCATCAATCATTCTGCTAAAACCCCTCTCCTGGTCGAAATTTCTTCGTCTTCTTCCGACAGAGCCGCTTCATCAGAAAAGCTCATCTGATCCAGTGCCTGCTTTAGAACCGTGTTTAACTTAACGTGGTTGCCGTCCAGCTTTAAAATGTAATCAATGTTGGCGCGGCCCTTAGATTTAATAGCGTCCTTGATGGTGCTGTTAGCAGCCGCCGCTTTAAACTCAGCACCACCAGCCATGCCGTACTGGCCCAAACTCAAAACATTGAACAGAGCCTGTAAAAGTTTCGATGCGGTGTTTGAGTGGTTAACTGTCCCAGGTGGTGGCTTCGTCGCCCTGCTTACCTGAGACTCAAAGCCTTTGAGGTTGGCAAACTGTTCTGGCGTGAGAACTTCCTGCAACACATCTGAGTTTTTCTTGATGTAGGTAGACAACGCAGAACCTGAGAAGAACGGTGTGTCAGAGCCATCGACATTTGGTTTCAACGAAAGATCAAACATATCTTTTAAAACAAATGTTCTGAGGTCGTTTACTGCGGCTACGTTTCCACGGGCGGTCAGTTCTTCGATAACCCTGCGAGCGTTTTCTGGGTTTTTCATTATAGGTTTGACCATCTCGCTTGCAGACCTAACCGGCGTGTCCGTGCCTACTTTTAGCCCTGTGGTTTCTTGCAGAACATCTTTTGCTTCCCACAGGTCGTGGTAACCCTTGTTAAGTTCACGGGCCTCTCTGGCTTGTTTTATAAATGCTTTTGCTGCCTGAGAGTCAGCGCCTTCTATCCCTCGCGCTATAACCGTATCGGCGTTGTCGCCTACGGCCTGCTTAATCTGAGCCAGTACGGCATTACCTACAGAGTCTCCCTCCATATACTTACTGTTTAAGAACTTAATAAACTGCTCTGTATTCGCTACGCTAAGATTACCAAAAACACTATCACCGCCTGGAAGTTTAAATGGCAGGTCAGCGTTAAATTCTTCGGGGTCTAAAATGCCTAACCTAGCTAATTCACGCCCAATGTCTTTTAATAACCCCCCGTGAGTGCCAATATTCTTTTCGGCTAGGTCATAGAAAACCTTGCTGATTACATCTTGATCCAGTGGCATCTGTATGTCGCTGTTTTCAGCCAACTGCTGGGCTGCGTCATATGCAATTTTTACAGCGTTACGATCATCGTCTTTGGCAGACAAAAGCGCGGCCTTCAAAACCTCACCGACCTGCTCCTGATTGTTCGCGGTGTTACCGCCAGCAGCCGCAGCCAAATCGTCTGAAGCCGTTGTTATGTCAATGTTTTGCTCAGTTTTAAAATCACGCAGGATATTTCCCGCTTCACCAGAACTGCGAACCGCGTCCTGCTCTCTGCCTATCTGATCAAAGTCTTGGCTGGCCTCACCGGCGGTTAGCTTAAAGCCCTGCTCGTTTTCCATTGCGTTTTTTATTGCAACGTCTACGTCATCGCTGCGACCAATGCTTTCCAAGATATCTCTGGTCGTTTGCTTTAATGCGTCGTACTCGTATCCGGCGTCTTTAAAAACTTGAGCGGCTTTGTCTTTTATGGTCTCACTCAACCCCACCGCTCTATCAACCAATGCGCCAAACGGTATACGCTTTATGGTCTGCTGAAGCGAAGTTATTAAGCCCTCGCTTGCTACGCCAGACAAGCCGCCAGTGACAGTGTTGCCAAGGCGCGACTCGTCAGAGAACGGCAGTTCCACAAAACCATCTGCCGCGCCCGTTACACCGCTTACTACAGCGCGCCCCAACACACCTAAAGTCGCTTCTGGGGCCGCCATTGTTGCCGCAACTGCTGTAGGAATTGCTGCTGCGGTAGCACCTGCCATGCGACCCGTGAAGTTTGCCGTTGGCGACTGCTCTGCCAACACGCTATCGACAGTCTCAAGCTGCCTTGCTGTCTGCTCGCTAGGGCCAAACCCAAGCAAATCCGCAGCACCCATAGCAAACTTATTTACGCCAACACCGGCAGATAACGCAAAGTCAGTTAGGCTGCTGTTGTCAGCCACAGCGTTTTTAATATCCTGGCGCTCCAAGTATTTACCGTATGCGGTGATGTCCTGCATCATCTGGCTGGGGTTGCCAGATGTTTGCCTGGCCGCTATTCGGTTCCCCAGCTTTTGCTGCTGTGCGGGAGGCATTTGAAAGAAATCGTCAGGTACGTCTACTATCTGACCGTTAATTTTTGCTTGAGCCATTTAACACACCTTCAAATAGATTCGATTGTTGCGTTGGGATATAACTGTTTAAAATCACCCAAGAAGTTTAATACGTCTTCTTCAGTGCCTTTTCTGTATTCAATTTTACCTTTGTGAAATTCACGAACATCCTCGTACTTATCTTCATAGGTATGAATAAGTTGTGTCGCCAGGTTTCGCATCTCCGATCTTGCTTTAGGGGTAAGTCCTTTACCTGTCTTGGCTTCTTCTGCAAGGTTTGATAGACGCTGAAATAAACCCGCCGCGTCTTTGGCTAACGCAAACTCACCTTCCCTAACAACAGAGTCTGGGTCGAGCGTCTTCATATAGTTAAATACAGCGGAGATATCACCTATACCTGTCTGCGCGTCTAACGCTTTTATCAGTTGTCGGTAGTTCATGTACGCAGCGCCAATGTCTTCGCTGATTCCTTGGAAGGTTTTGCCGATTTCTGTCATATCGACATATGTTTGTTTTTCCATAAACCTATTATCGACACCGACAAACATTCCTTCCCCAGCGTTAACTCTTGCTTCTCGCGTAAGTTGCTGCAATTTGAGGGGGTCTCTGGAATTAAACTCATCCATGCGGCCATTAAGACGGGCGAAGTCGAACACCAACTGCCCTTGTGGGCTTTTTGGTACGGTGGCGTTATATTGCTGCACCTGATTCTGGATGTTTGAGGTGTTTAGGTTGTTCCGATAAAGGTCTCTGGCATCTCTGGACTTCAACTGCTTTTGGTACAAACCCTCTCTGTACGCAATTGATGCATCGAACTGCTTGCGGTATCCAGTTTCCAATACCGCAGACGGGTCGTACTTCGTCGTGTCTTCACCAGATAACCAAAATAATGGAGACATGAAAAAGCGGCCTGCATCAGCTAGTGAGTCTCCGATCTTAAACAGGGTCGATCCGTGCGTTTTCTCATACGCCGCGTCTCTAGCAAGCTGAGTCTGCTGTTCCCGTTGCTGCATTTTTTGCAGCGATCCACGCATAGGTGTGACCCATGTGTTTGGCTCTGCGCCAGGGATGTAGCCCGCCTGCTTGTATAAAGCATTTTCTTCGGGGGACTGTGCAACCTGCGGAGGTATATCCGCAATCTGAGAGTTAAAGTTTGTTGTAACGTCAGCGTTGTAGTTGGCTGTGTCCAACTGACCCTGATCATTCTCATCAGGGTCGCGCAGCATGTCGAAATAACCTGCCATTAATATTACTCCTTAACCGAAACCAAAGCCGCCAGACTTGGATTTGCCAGTTGACTGTGAGGTTGCAGTGCTAAGATTATTAGGCGCACCCACAACGCTGTTGTAGAAATTCAGAGAGTTGTACGGAGCCATACCCTGCTGGTACTGCTGCTGCAATAGCTGCTGGTCGTATGCTCGCTGCTGATCTCCAGCGCCCTGGGCCATACCGACACCTGTATTCATCATGTTCTGGCCCGCCTGCATGTTACTAACACCCTGCGCTCCAAGGTTCTGAGCCATACCGGCACCGAACTGTTGGTTCTGCAGGTTGGTGTTGAAAGCATTTGCGCCAACACCTGTGCCGAACTGACGTGCCGAGTTGTAAGCGCCTTGATTTGACATAGCCGCCTGTTGGCTTCGACCAAGGTTGCCTTGTAACTGTGAGGCACCGATGTTGTACCCCTGGCTCTGCGCTGCATTCTGAGCGCCTGCATTAAACTGATTAGTACCTTGAGCAAGCTGCGCGTTTTGTGTGGCCCTACCGGCCTCAATACCAAGACCTTGATTGTAAGCGTTGCCTCTAATCGAAGCTGAAGCGTCAGCAATTCTGTCTGCAGCCCGCTGTCCCGCACCGAAGTCCAGTTTTTGCTTCATCGACGAACCCATGTTGCCGCCACCGATAGCTGCAGATGCGTTGCCAGTCAGTTCGTTTTCCCGAAGGTTACGAGTGATGTCTCTGCTTACGGCATCAACCTGCCCATCAATAACAGAGTTATTCATGTAACTGTTAAGGTTGCCGGTGTTGATTCCCTGGTTCTGCGACATGCCACTCTGAGCAGCCAGGTTACCCATTCGACCGGCCATTTGATAATCAGCGCCGCCGCCTTGGGCAGCGTTCACATTCATCGTGCCGCCCGCGTACTGGTTACCAGTACCCAACGCCGTCCCAATGCCTTGGCCCGCGTTACCGCCCATTGCTTGGTTTGCAAAGTTCATAGCGGCACCAGAACCCTGGGTCAGACCGCTGCCTTGGGCCATCAAATCAGCGCCAGCGCCCGCCTGCATTTGGCCGCCTTGGTTTGCCATACCCATTGCATTTAGTTGCGTTGGGTTTAGACCAGCAACGCCCTCAACCGGCATACCGCCTTGGTTGTTTAGCGCCTGTGCCTGGTTCCGTATATCATTAAGATAAGGCTGCTGACTGCGATCAACATATGTGTTCGCGTTGCTGCTAGATTGGTTTTTGCTTTTACTACTGCTGAATGAAAATCCCATTGGTGGTTCCTATGCTATTTTTACCCAACCGCCGGTGTCGTAGTAATAAAGACCACGGCCATTGTTTGGATTCCAAGATGTGCCATCTGCAAATACGATTTGCCCAATCTGCGGCTTCGTAGGTGCGGCTGTTAAAACGGGTAGTGTGGTTGTTTGCGATGAAGTAGTGAATGCGTTAGAGACTCGTATGAGCTCGTTGCTAATCCATGTTCGCAAATCCGGTACGGTTGTCGCCTGTGAGTTTGTTGGTATAAAACTCATCGACTAGCAACCTCATTAATATCGATATCGAGACCAGTCACGCGCCAGTAGTCTGATGCACTTTGGCTTTCTATTCTCAGAGCAAAATAGCGGCCAGACGCTCTAACATCTATCTTATGGTCTGTCTCAATATTATACTGCGTTGTGGACTGCCAGGCGACACCATCCTGTGGTGAATTAGAAACACCAACGGATATGTTGACCGATCCTTGGCCCTCTATCTGCGGCATAATGCCGTTGATCTGTTTAATGTTATTCGTGGCTTTTTGGATGACAGAGTCTAAATCTATTTTTGTAGCCTCTACAAAAGAGTTAACCGCATTGCCTGCTGCTCCGTGCGTTTTGTTCAACTCATAAATTCGTGACGCCTGATAGCCAGCACCAAATATTGTAAGGCTGCTTGCCTCAGTGGTCAGAGATGCGTTAGACCAAAAGTCAGAGGATTGGCCCCAGGTTCCGGCTGCATCATCCCAGCCACCTTCGGGGTTTAGTGCCTCCGATACCGCCAAGGCTCGTAGATTAGGCAGGTCGATAAAAGTGAATGCGTCCTGCGCCCAGTTGTAAACAAGTGCGCGGTTAGCTGTCTGACTATCTGCCGCATCTGAATCTGCGTAACAAATCATCACCTCCGATCTGTCGTTAATAGTCTGGCAATAAACGCTGCGAGTGTCTGCGACAGCGTTGAAGAAGGTTTGACGAACCCGCTTGTCTACAATTGATCTTTTCTGGTTGCCGTCATGGATGTATATGTCATTGTGTCCAACTACCAGGTGTTTGTTAAAGAAAGACGCCACTGCACCTCTGTTAATGATGCCGTCATCTGCAAACACTTCTCGGAAACTAAACACAAAAGGTGCGCCGACAAAGTCCATAGCAAAAACGCCACGCTCTGCGTAAATGATCTGCGTGTTGTTCAACGTCAGTTGATCAACAAGTTCACCATTGTTACCAGACAGTACGTTCTCGCCAGCTAGGTTAGTTGTAGATGCGATGTTGTAATCAGTAGGCACAGATGTCGGGTCATACGCATCTGACCATCTGACGGTGTACGGGTACTTGTTAGAACCCTGCTCGTAGCCAGCCATAATCAAGAAAGACTTGTATGGCTTTATATTGCTGGTTATCACGCCAGAGGGCCACGCGGGAAGGTCGGCAAACCTGGTGCCGTTTGGCAACATGTACTGCGGTGCCTGAGCGCCGTTGTTAAACATCATCGCAACACCAAGCTGCTCAGACTGCCAACGGGGGGAGTTACTGTAGTTTGTTGAGTCTGATGTCTTCGTGACATTTGTCATGGTGCTGCCGTCAAAGCGGTAAAGCTTCTGCAGCGAGCCTATGACCAGGGTGTTGCTGCCTGCGTAAAGCCAACCCTGAACATGCGTTGGCGCAACAGGTGTTGTGGTTTTTTCGGAATGCCCCAGGGACTTGCCTAACCGCCCTTCGTGAAAAGACACGTTATTACCGGACGGAAACTGTGTAAGTTCCAAATCGTATGGGTCTTGGTCGGTCACTAAACCGCCAGAACCTATCTGCCTTAGAGGGATATATGCCATTACTTGTTATGCACCAATACGTTATCGACAACATAAGTGTCGTTACCAGTTATGTCTGGGGTGTCGTTGCCAGACACGTTTAGGTTGTATACCTGTACGTTCATAATCACTGCGGTAATGCTCGTAACCTCATCCGCATACTCAACGCCCTGAGCGTTTACGCGGGTCAGACTGTCACCAACATTTAACTGAGTGATCGTCATATCAGGGTGGATAGCCATTGCCGATTCTGGGCTTATAGCCTTCCAGCCTTCAGATGTTTTGATTGGGTGAGATTCTGTGGTTTGTAGGTCGTTGATGTTGAACATCACACGTTCAGCTTGGTCTCGAACCCGCAGTTCGATGACTTGGTTAACAATTCCATTATCGCCAATTACCATGTCACCTGGTTGCATATCAGCTATGCGCTTTGAGGTGAGGTCTTCAAGCATGACCATGCTGTTTTCAAGGAAACAACCATATGGAGAGGAAGGTTGATCAAAGTGATCTATGTCAAACGTGTCCACAGTTGAGTTATCTGACCCGTCCAGAACCGTCACTGACACGTCAATACCCGTACCGCTCTGCGCTATCCATCCGTAAAAACGGATTACGTTACCCGCGGAAACATTTATTGTTTTTTGAGTTCCAAAACTTGATGCTTGATACCCCCATTTATGTGGACTAGCCCCCGACGGAGGCCAGTTTGAGGAAGATGAGGCTTTCACATCCATTGCCGCAAAGTTGTACATTCCTGACGAAGAGCCAGAAATCGTTACCTTCAACGTGGCATTTTGGGTCATCGTCACGCCGCTGGTTAGATTTGCCCCTTGCTCAGATGTTGAGTTGCCACTGGTGCTGTTCCAACCCGATGCAGGATCAACTAATGATCGAACCCAAACCTGAGTACCGCCAACCCACACAGAGTTGATCTCCGTGCTACCGATTCTTATGTCATTAATTTGGGTGCCGCCAATGAATATCGGCATATTAAGTCCTGAAATATATGGTGTTTGTGGTTGCGCCAGTGGCTGATTGAGAGATGCTGTACCCGTCTACCGATCCCGCCGCGCAGCCAGCGGCTGCCGCCTGAATTGTTGCGTTGCTAGGGTTAACCTGTGCGCCAGCGGCGATACCCGCTAATTTGCTATTTAATGCGGTGGTAAAATTGATCTGCGTTAGTCCACCGTTGCCAACACTATAAGTTGTGTTGTTGTCTGTGAACTGTGCGTTAGCAGGCACAGGGGTCAACACCTGGCTGTCATCCACTTTGTCGTCAAGTGCGGCCTGCAGTCCAGTCACGTTGGCTATCGTGTGGTCGTGAGAGTTATTGGCGACTGTTGCAGTTATTGATGCATCTGCATCTCCACTGATCGAGGCGCTGCCAGTCACATCCCCAGTGAGAGATATTGTTCGCGCAGTAGCCCAGCGACTAGCGGTTGATGCGTTACCCGATAGTGCTGCGGTTACCGTCCCTGCTGAGAAGTTTCCTGATGCGTCACGGGCCACAATTTTACTAGCGGTGTTTGCGCTTGTAGCCCCAGTGGTTGCAGTGACAGCGCCATCAATTGCAGTGTGAGTAGCTGTAAGTGCGCCAGTTATGTTTGGAAATGTTGCTCGTATTGTGCTTTTGAGCAAACGGATATGATTATCTCCATCCCCCACGTTGTCGCTCGACGTTGGATTGGTTACCACCAGACCTGTCTCTTATACACATCTGACGCTGCCGACGAATAGAGAGGTGTAGATCTCGGTGGTCGCCGTATCATTA
>ENA-OSIY01002150-OSIY01002150.1-marine-metagenome-genome-assembly--contig:-NODE-2150-length-10329-cov-5.363246_pt1 | contig 10329 bp, 8 predicted proteins | sample MGYA00237884_ERZ534233 | MGnify/ENA primary metagenome ERZ534233 (study PRJEB26412, sample SAMN06343840) | marine metagenome | isolation source: estuarine water | place: USA: Columbia River Estuary... | reverse complement strand
TCACCACAAAATTCAATCAATGTACCAGCAGGAATTCCCATACCTGCACCAAGGATTGAATCAACTTCAAAAACACCTGTAGGAATAAATTCAATATTCTCTACATCACCAGACTTAACACACTTCTCATCAATTCCAAGTGCTTTAAGTTTTTGTTTAAGAAATCTGTCTTGATCTGCCGAAATAATATTATTTAAGTTTTCTTTTTTCATATTCTATAGACCAAATAGGATCCACAAAAGTGGATCCTATTTCTTTCATCAGATGAAAGGAAGATCATCCTCCTCATCATCTTCTTCATCTTCAAAAACTGGCTTAGTAGGCTTTTTAGCAACAGCCTTGATAACTGGTTTCTCAGTTTCAATATCTGGCTCAGCTTCTAAGTCTTCAAAATGAGACTTGGTTGGAGCGACATAAGCAGTTTCGTTTTCTTCAGTACGAGGTGGCTGGTACTTAAAAATTTTGTCAAGAGGATAGCCATAAGCGAAATAATCTTCCCAAGCGGGCATATCATATGACTTTGAATCTTCAAGATAATATTCACGAATCTTATCAAGATCTTCAATCGATGGTTCTCCAGCTTTTCGCAGAGACTCAATCATTTCTTCAGTTAGGATACAAGGCTTTGATTCCGCAGTAACCTTATACTCAACACTCTGAGGAGGCTCTTTTCCAGTAGCAATCGCTTGGACACGGAACGTATGCGAATTGCGTACACCTGAATAAATAGCATCGCCTTCATCAAGATCCTCATCCTTGCGTCCATCTTCCCATTTCTTGAACTCAGAAAAAATAGACTTACCCTTCTTGAGAATCTTGCATATCCATTCACCATCCTCAGTACGCTCAAGAACATTTTGAACATATTGAATAGAAGGAATATAACCCATTTGTGCCCAGGCACATTGAGAAGGATCTGAATTACCAGTTCTCGTAAATGAGCGATTAAGATGAGCATCAGGAAAAGGTACACGAACGGTCTTTCCACGCTCAGTTGGATGATACTTCTTGTCAGTATACTCGATGATTGGACAAGGAACACCAATCAAACGAATGCGACGAGTAACAGAACTCTTATCCTTAACAGACAAGTTGACCATCATATCAGCGAAATTTGTCTTTGTGAAAGACTTCTTGACCGCAGGAGGGTCAAGGGAAACAGGAATTCTACGAATCATTTTTTATCCTTTATAATGAAGCACTCTTGGCTTCGTTGATGTTTTATTCTACGGTAATGGATGAAATTAAGCAATACCTTTACAAGAATTAAATCATTCTTCTTCCAGGAATTTCTGTATCACCACTTTTTAAAATATTCTTGTTGTTTTTGGTAGAATCCTCATACATTTGAGACATACCATAATTATTCATATTTTGATTAATCCTAGACAGTGCTTGGTGTTCTCTAATAATTTTATCCATTTGTGATGATGCAAACTCAATATTTTTTTGCACAGCCTCTAAATAAGTGTGTAGCCTCTTAGCATGATTTACATGAATCAATAATGGATTGGTTGTAAATGTAGCTTGAGCATCTTTGTCATGTTTAGGCCCAGATGCTAACTTTATTGCAATCTCTCTTAAAGATTTCTGAGCATGGGATAACATTTCAAGATGAGCAAAAACAATTGAAATCAGTTCTGTAAGTCTATTTCTGTATTGTAATTGAAAAGAATAAGCTAAAGCAAAAGATTCAATATTGAAATCATCTTTTCCGGGAATACTTATATCCCAAGATCTAATTTCTTTTCTTATTTCCATTTCATTGTATTGTGGCAGCATTTTTATATGTTCTTGCCACATCTTCACTTCTTTAGCAAAATCTTTTTCGGTAATACCTTTTAATCTGTCAAGGATAATGTTTGGAAAATTTGGATCTTCCCAGTTTATATTCTCTGCACTAGAACCCCATTCAATGTCAGCAATTAAAATTGTTTCTGGCAAGTCATCGTAAAATTCATCTTCATCCATCGTTCACCTCAATCAAACAAATTGTCATCAAATAAACTGTTAAAATTAGTAGATCTCAAACCTATTTTAGATTTATTATTATCTGGATTACTTAATTTGTCAATAGATATCGACATTCTAGATAATCTTTTTTCATCTCTAATTTTCTTCTTTTCTTCATTGTTGCGCTCTAAAACCATTTCATCCCAAAGAGTCATAAATTCATCTTCATTAACATCTAAGTTGGACAAGCAATCAAAGGCTGTAGTTTTTGATAATGCTTCAACAATACCTCGGTTTGGCCTAGCTCTATAACAGAAATCTTTTAAGTTTTCATAAGGTTGATTGTCAATAATATCTTTAGCTCTTGAACCAACACCTTTGACGGCAGATAAAGGTAATAAGATTTCACCCTTCTTATTTACAGAAGTGTTTAAACCAGACTCATTAATATTTGGATCTTTAACTACAATTCTATCTCTGTGGCACTCTTCTAAAAAAGTGGCCATTTTATCATCATCATCTTTGTCAATTTCAATACAAGCAGCCATCCATTCAGAAGGATAATAATTTCTCAGCCAAGCAGTCCAATAAGATAGAAGAGCATAAGCACAAGCATGAGACCTATTAAAAGCATAACCTCCAAACTTAGCCATCAATGCCAAAACTTCATCAACAATTGGTTCATCAACACCTTGCTCTAAGCTTTTCTTCTTAAATAAAGCGCAGATATCATCAAAATCTTTACCTGACTTTTTGGAAATTGCTTTTCTCAACTTGTCCACTTCAGCCCATGTAAATCCAGCCATATCACGAGCCAAGAACATAGCTTGCTCCTGATACACCATAATTCCATAAGTTACTGAAAGATGCTTTTCAATAATAGGATGAGCATATTTAATTGATTCAGGATGTCTTTTACCTTCTGCATATTGAGGAATATAATCCATAGGACCAGGGCGATAAAGAGCAGCAACAGCAATCAAATCTTCAATGTTAGAAGCATTTATATCACGAAGAGATTGTTGCATACCTTTTGAAGCAAATTGAAACACACTAGCTGTCTTTCCTCTAGCATAAATATTCTTGAAGATTTTTGCATCATCTAGATTAATCTTCTTAAAATCAATTTCCTTATTGTGTAATCTCTTGATATGTTCTAGACATAAAGCAACTTGATGAAAAGCAGCAAGTCCAAGAAAATCATATTTTACTAATCCTACACGTTCGACATTCTTCATATCGTATGCAGAACACAAGTTGCCTTTTGAATTTTCTATTGGAGCGTGAAGATATAAAGGTTCTGAACATACTAGGACACCAGAAGCGTGAACACCAAAGTTTGAATATGTTCCTACTAACTGAATAGCATTATCTAATTCTTCTTTCCATTGACTGTAGTAATTCTTAAACTCTTCATTTTCTTGAATGGTTTCTTCAATTGTTGTCCCCGGTTTTTTAGAAATACAAGCAGAAATCTTTAGGGCTTGATTGTGAAAATCATTAGGATATGTATCTTGAAAATTTGCTGAAGATTTAAGACATCCAACAACAGAATTTTTTGCAGCATATTTACCCCATGTACCAATTTGTGCTACGTGGTCTTCTCCAAATCTTTCTTTTGTCCAATCAATAACTTCAGAACGACGAGAATCATCTATATCTGTATCAACGTCAGGAAGTGCAGCAACTCTAGAAATTACAAGACTGTCGGTAGGTTTTTCTTGTGTAATGCCAAGAATATGAGCAGTCCAAAGTTGAGAATCGTTCTTATCAGCTTTTATCCCCATTTTAGCCAGATTGTAAATGTATGAAGAAAGACCTTGATTCTCCAACACCCATAATTCTTTTTCAATATCAGGTTCAAATTTCTTATATTCTGGAAAAACTTCAAGCCATTTGTTAGCATATTTCCTTAGTTTTTTACTGTAAGGAATTTGATCCATTTCACCATATTCGTTGATAAATTGTTTTACTGGAAATTCAGATATATCTACATTGTATTGAGTTCCACGTCCAGGATTAAGGAATCGCTCAAACATCAAATTCCAACGTATAGGGTCAACATTGCAAACTTCAAGACAGAAATTGACAAGAGATCCGACGCCAGAACCACGAATGCCAAAGTGAATATCTTTTACTTTCAGGAATTCAACAAGCTCTCTCTGAATAAGGAAGTAGTCAGTTACTCCCATGTACCAAATCTGCCTCAATTCACTATCAAGACGTGCAAGATAATTATTTGAAAACAAATTTGCTTGTCGTAATCCTTTAATGCAAAGAAACGCTAAATATGCCTCATTTGCTTTATGATGTGGAAGTTTAGATTTCCAGAATGTATTGAACTCTGGATTGTCTTTTGGAATACGAGCAGCTGGAAGTAAGTGAGGTACGTCAAGCTTAAAGAAATCTTCCACCATCTCTGAGATAAGGACGGAATTTTTTAAGGCATCAGGCAAACTAGAACCGAAAACCTGATGCATATCATCATAAGGCTTTAAGTAAAACTGATGACTGCCATAAGCTTCTTTTTTACCATTCTTCTTATCAGTTCTGGAATCTCTTTGATCACGCATTTGAATTAATACATCGTGAATTTTCCAGTCAAGCTTATCAAGATAGTGAACGTCATTAGATGCAACAACAGGAATGTCATACTTATTAGAAAGATCTAATAGGAAAGGCATATTGTGTACTTGTTCGTCAATTCCGTGGTTTTGTAGTTCAAGAAAATAACGGTCTTGAAATACATTTTTGAAACGATTGACAACACTCTTAGCAGTGTCAACATCCTCTTTCATTAGAGATTGATTTAATTCAGAAGCAAGACATCCTGAAAGAGCAATTACGCCTTCTGAATGTTTTTCAATACATCCCCAATCAACACGAGGAGAATAATGGAAAGCATCTGGGTCATTGCCAAGAGCTGAGAGAGAAAGAAGATTCTTATATCCTATTTCATTTTGTGCAAGAAGGGTAAGATGATTTAATTTCTTACGTCTACCATCTTCCGTTTTACTCTTATCAAAACGATCTTCACAGGTATAGACTTCAATGCCAATAATAGGTTTTATAGGTTCAAAACTACCTTGCATACGACAAGCTTCAACAAATTCAACAGCACCACCCATCTTTCCGTGGTCTGTAATTGCTGTAGCTCGAAAACCCATTTCTCGTGCTTTTAGTGCATATTTAGCTGGAGTAGGAAGTGCATCTTGAATTGAAAAATGCGTATGGGCATGTAAATGAACGAAATCTTTATTAGAACTACACATAATCTGCCTCTTTCACAAGCGCCGTCAGAGACAGTCATACACTTGTCGGTTTAGAGAATTGCTTTATTGCTATTAGAATAAAGTTTACCATTTTTCAAGTGGTAATGCCTTGGTTCTAAATTATGAATCAAATTTTTATCAATTATTTTTAAGGCTTTTGGGCGTGTTCTTAAAGGCAATCTATCGAACTCTAATAATCTGTAAGAATTAGAAATTTGTTTGCAGATGTTATAAGTGTAATTTTTCTGAATAAGTTTGAGTTTCTTGTACTCTTGCACTTGTTCATTTGTAAGGGATAATTTTGTCTTTTTTAAGGTTTTATCTATTACTTCGTGATTTTGCCTTGAAGATATATATTTGCAGCTTTTTATGGCATTTCTCACTGTAGATTCACTTTGCCCAGTATAGAAAGAAATAGTTTCTATAGCTACTGGTCTTTCATCTTCATAACGAGCAGCAAAAATAGAAATCAATAATTCTTTGACATATTTTGAACTCTGACTTTGAAGAGCTGATAACGGAACAGCTACAGGTTTAGATCTTGTGACTTCAGGCTTTAAGCGATTAATAATTTTGTTGATAGAAAATAAACAGACACTCTTTTTGCCAAATTTACCGTGAGGAGCTGTCCAATAAAGATCTGTTCCTTTTTTGATTTTGTCATAAACAAAAGTAGAGGAATACTGAAATACAATTTTAGCTATGTTAATTATTTCTTCAATAGGAACGATACCGGAATTATTTTCATCAACCAATTTTGAAATAGCCCAAAGAATATAAACATCCACTTCATTGTGTTTTAAAACTTGGGCTATAACTTCAGGATTCAGGATTATCGTTTTGGACATTGTTAGCTAGATCTTCTAAAATTTTATTTGCACCAGACCAAAAAATATACTTGTAAACATCTTCTTCAGTATATCCTGGATTTTCAGCCAACATAAGCTGATGAATAAAATAGATTTTATTAGCTAAATGCCCATTAACAAGAATGTTCACTGGAATTTCATCAGGAGCATCATTAAAAGTTTGTTTGAGTTTTTCAATTATTTCAATGCTGTTCATTTAGTTCTCCCATCTTTATTTTTGCACTCTTGATAAAATTTTTCCATAAGGTATTTAAATTTTTAAAGTTTTCTTTGTGCAAGTCTTCATCTATCTGCTTATAAACACTATCAGTCCAAGAGATAAATTCAGGATTATAATCGTTTAATCGTTCGTATTTTTTTATCTTTTCAGAAAAAGAAATTAAGAAATCTACTTCTGATAAACCGCCAGGATAATTGCTAGCATTATTTTCTTTTTCTAGATATTTCTTGATTGTATTACTAACTTCTCTCATAAGATATTTGACATCAAAATCAACTGTTTCCACATCAATTTTAGCAAACACAGAGAGTTTATGTATAGCTTCTACAAAGTTTAATCCTTCAACAGCCTGAACAAGCTTAATCAAATCTCCAGTAGCTCCACATCCAAAACAATTATAAGTATTTGTTTTGGAATTTACACCAAACGAAGGATTGCCATCATCGTGATCAGGCATTGGGCATCTAGTATTAGCCCAATCAGTGTGCTTTGATATTATGAAATCAGAATCATATTCTGATTCCATAAATTCCATAATATCGATTGACTTTACTAAATTATCGATGAAGTTTCTAGTTATTTTAGTGTGATTCATAAAGCATCCAATCTGGTACTGAAAGCTCTCTATCATCACTAAGGTCTATAGGGATAAATTCTTCTTCATCTTCTTCTACTTCATTATCAAAGACCTTATCATCGTGAACAGAAGATGAAGGACGTTTAATAAGAGTTTTACCATCTGGACGATCTGTTTTAGGAACTTCTTTGACAGTTGTATTTCCTGTAGCAACACCGTGTAATGCTAATATCTGGTTTTGTTCTTCTTCATCCAATTCAGTAACTTTGTTAAATTCTCTGTTCATACGAATTGGGAAAGGATTGAACCACGCATCACGCATTTTTACTGGGTGAAGAATACAATATCCGTGCTCTCTGTTAGGTTCCATAGCAATAGCATAGGTACAAAGGTGCATAAGATTTTGACCACCAGATGCTGCAGCTTGGTCATAAGACATAAATTTCTTTTCATCTTTAGACTTACGAGAATCTCTGATAGTATCTCGGTTTATCTGTTGAGCCGTAAGAACTGGAATGTTATATCTTTTAGCTAGTAAGAATAATCCCTTAACTGCTTGAGATTGATTTTCCCAATCTTTTGCTCCATTAGTTGCCTTACGAACAGTCATATTTCCGATATAGTCAACAACAAGAAGATCTGGCTTGCCTTTAGTAGCAATCAATTCTCTAATTTTTTGATCAATATATTCTGGGGTAGGATCTTCCATATTGACATCATATTCAAAATATGGTCCATCTTCTTGACCCTTCAATCCATCATAAATTGTTTTCATTTCATCAGGAGAAAGATCTGTGCCTTTGATTTGATCGTAAGGAATCTCAAAATTCAATGAAACGTGGCGAAGTAAACAAAGCCAAGAGTTCATTTCAAAAGAGAGATACAAAACTTTCTTCTTACAAACTTTATTAGCATGAAGAGCAGAATTGAGTAGCATTACACTCTTACCACCAGAAGAAGGAGCAAGAAAAACAATAATTTGTCCAGGCATCCACCCAAAGGTTTTAGAGTCAATATTACTTATTCCACATTCAATACCCTTAAATAATTCAGGTTGTGTAAGACGCTTTTCATATTCTGACTTGAAAAAATCAGCACTATTAGATACATCAAAGTTTTGGATCTCTGAAAATTTTTCAGAAAGCTCATCTTGTATTTCATCAAGATCTTTTTGAATGGATTCTACAGTTTTAGAAAGATCACCATTAGCAAGAAAAGAATTAGATGATTCAAAGGTTTTAGTAAGAGTGCGAAGACCTTTATTTTTCTTTAATATGGATGAAACTTCGTGAAAATTATTCTCATCAAAATCAAAATTCTCAATCTCATCCCATAAAGAAATGTATTTTCTTCTAGTGTAATCTTTGATATTGCTTTCATTTAAAGAAGATTCGAGAACAAAGCCTGTTAATAAACTGCCACCACTTCTTTCCCAGTACTTCATTATAAAATCGTACATTTTCTGGGTGTAAGAAGAAGTATCATTAGGTTCTATATGAACAAAATGCTCTTTTGTAATTTGACGTGTAATGGCTTTGTCCATACACTTTGCGCTTTTAGTGATGGCAGATAAACACATAATTTCCAAGGAACGTTGATCTAGTTTCATCTTGCGTAAGGCAACCTTATAGTAATACAATTGCGAAGTAATGAACCCCAACCTGAACCTGAACTAATGTTTGAAGTTCCATACGTCAGCAAAATAAATGGCTTACCTGAGTTTACCCTTGATTTTGATAGTCTGTCTAAATTTTGTGGAAATTGAGGATGGGTGTGTTTGTATTGTTCAATACCATCTATGACAATAAAATCAAGATTTTTGAATTCATCATTCATCTTATCAAACTCATCTTTCTTGTCAAAATCACTCAATATGCTAATAATTTCAGTCCAATCGTAATATTTAGCAGACAAGCCTTTTTTGATAGCAGATTGAATTAAAACTGCGCCAATAAAGGTCTTACCACTACCATTCTTGCCATCAAAAATAATTGATGTTAATGGTGTTTTCATATTTCTGGTATGACGAAGTAATGGAGGGTCATTATTAACAATGTCCACCATATATCTTTCAAAAAATTTCAGAAGAGATAAAACTCTTTCGCTTGTGGTAGATTCATTGCCTAGATCTCTTCCTTGAGCATCAGTACGAATATCCCAGTTATCCAAGCTTTTACCAATATAAACTCTTGGAACATTTGCTTTGGTATACAATTCTTTGAGAAATTTTTCTTTCTCACAAGAACACATTACATCTTTGCCCTTGTAGTTAGTAGTATAGCCAGAATAATTACAAAGAGCACATCCAATGCCTTTGCTCATCTTATATCTTCTAGCACCTTCTTTGAGATTATCTACAGTAAGTCCAAGTATATCTTTAAAATCAGGCTCATCCATTACAAATCATCCTCATCCCCATTGTATCTCTTAATTTCAGAATTGCTACTAGATGCATTTCGTGCTCTTTCACTAGCCCAAGATCTCAAATATTGTATCTCTTCTTTCATCAATTTAGAAATGGGAACGGAATCTTTAATTGCGTCTGCTATGTCGGATGTAATAATTTCTCTTTTGTTATCGCTAAAGGCTTCATATAAGGCTGCTTCTATAGCTGCTTCAATTTCAGCTCCAGTAAAACTTTCAGATAAATCAGCCAATAATTCCAAATTAAAATTCTTTGGATTTCTATTTCTCTTTTCAAGATGAATCTTAAAAATAGTTTTTCTTTCAAGTAGTTTAGGAAGATCTACAAAGAATATCTCATCAAATCTACCTTTTCTCAATAATTCTGGTGGTAAGGAAGAAACATCATTAGCAGTGGCAACAACAAATACTGGAGATTTTCTATCCTGCATCCAAGTAAGCCAAGATCCTAAAACTCTTGAAGTTGTACCACCATCAGTTGTGCTAGATGCTTTTGATCCAGACATACCCTTATCAATTTCATCACACCAAAGAATACAAGGAGCAACAGATTCAGCTACCTTGAAAACCTGTCGCATATTTTGTTCAGAACTTCCAACTAATCCTGAAAATACTTTACCCATATCAAGTCTCAATAAGGGAAAATTCCAAAATGATGAAATTGCTTTGGCGAATAATGATTTGCCAGCACCTTGAATTCCTACAAGTAATATGCCTTTGGGATTTGCTGGTAATCCATAATCTGATGCTTCTATCGAAAAAGCATCCTTACGTTTTTCAAGCCAAGATTTTAAACCTGATAAACCACCAATACTATTCATATCTGTTTGGTCATCAATCCAATCTAATAGGCCTGACTTGCGAATAATGTCTTTCTTTTGTTGGATAATTGATTCGGGTAATAGGGATGTGTGCTTGATCATACAATAAGTACAAACTTGCTCGCATTCTGAAATAGTCAAACCTCTGAAACAATTGACTACATTGTCAAGTTCATCTTTAGAATATGAGGTT